>Ga0209700_103326_pt1 | contig 30987 bp, 13 predicted proteins | sample SiratroredBW_FD_187528 | JGI IMG/M metagenome (GOLD analysis project Ga0209700, IMG submission 187528) | Root nodule microbial communities of legume samples collected from California, USA - Siratro red BW (SPAdes) (version 2) | ecosystem: Host-associated > Plants > Roots > Nodule | place: USA...
AAAATTAATTTTAACAAAATTAAAAAAAAAAAAAAGGTGCAAAACATTAAAAGTCTTAAAAATAACCTGTTAGTTACCAACCCTTTGTTAATTTCAACATAAGTTAGCTTTATTTGCCTGGCGTGACCGGCGATTCAATCTCTTCACACCCTTAATTAACAATAATTACAATAAAGTAATCAATAAAAAAATATTTTGAAAGAAAAAAAAAATAATTAGTCAAATATAGGACGCACATACAGATGAGAAACGCGGTTCAAACCCGAGAAGTCAACCATCACAAACCCAAATAAAATATTAAAAAACGAAGAAACAGAGGAAGGAACGCCACTGCCCCAGAAAGTGGGTGAGAAAATGAACTATAAATAGACCAACGCCACTCTGTTTTTCCCAAAACCAACATCAATCTCTCTGGTTCTCTCTGTCTCTCTCTGCTATTTTCATGTCTTTCATCTTTTTATAACACACCCTTCTCTTGTTCCTTCACTCAGCTCCGAGAATTTGAGAGAAGAGAGAAAGGAAAAGAGGGTGTGTGGCTTTTGAGTTTGATTGAGAGCAGTTAGGCGCATGGGGAAGCTTGTGGAGATCATTGACCAAGGGGTCAGGATCGTTGCAAGGTTTCACTCTAACTGTCCCCAAACAGGCCGCAAGTACTACCACCCTCCGGCCCTCCCCGACAACCACTCCCATGGCGGCGCTCTCAACGCCGCCGGCGCCGGAGTCAGAGAGGCTGCAGCTGCTACAAATGTTGACCTGATTCTTTGTTCTGTTTGACAGAACCATAGTTTTTTTTTTTTTTTTTGTTCTTCGTTCCTTCGTAGAGGCAACGTATTCATGTAATGACGACTTTAAATTAGTTACTACCTAATTAAAATTTTACACGCTCCATTCTCTGGTATTTTTATTACGTTAGGTATTGATTCCTATTTTCTCGGTGACAAGAAAACGTTACGTTTTGATTCATATTTATTTTAGTTCGATATAAAAAAAATTCGATAAGATCCGTGTTCAGGTTTATGGATTTTACCCATCCCACAAAGATCACAGAAATTTATCCTTGGTATCCTCAAAAGCATACAAATCCTTGAGGAGGAGTTAATTGAGTATAAGAAAAACCTCCAATCGCAACAAGAATTTGAACCCCATTAAGGGTTTCTTAAAGTTGAAACATTTTGATGCTGATTTTTTTTCTGAGTAAAAATTAGCAATCTTATTCACGTAATGAACTGGCGAAAGGTTGTACAGCAGCATTAGCTAACCCATATGCTTGATACGGAGTGTCCTAAATAACACGGTATAAGAAAGAAAAAGAAAAGGCCAGATTAGCTAACAATGACTCTCTCTTTGTAGACTCTAATTTATGGTCTGCAAAATGGAAAGAGTCTTTTCTTGCAAGTGGTATGCCACCATCCTTTAGAATAAATTAGGAATGTCAAGTTACAACCAGTCTCTTTATTATCATCTCTTTGTGGACTCTAATGCAAATGGAAAGAGTCTTTTTGGCAAGTGGCATCAACTATCCATTAGAATAAATAGGATGTTCAAGTCACAACCTAATAGCTTACCAGCTATAGTTTTTAGTCAACTGATAATAATTAGTATCAGAACAATGCTACGAGTTTGATTCTTACAGGACAATTGTCTAGGGAAAAATCATCGGTTACAATTCATAGATTGAAAAATTACATTTTGATCATCAAATATAACTGTTGGTCTAATGAAAAACTTTCTATCCAACATATTCTGCAATCACTTAAGATTCGTTATTATATGTACTTGAGATCCATCCTCTGATTCCATGAGGTGTACATATCCTGACTAACAGTTTCATAAATCACTCCATGAAACATCAAATCTGCTGCTAACAGTGAAACCCATAAAAAAACGACATCTTTATGCTAAAGGATCCATCTCCTCATTCATAAAATTTGTAAAGAAGCCAAAATTTCTCCTGTTTCTGAACACCACCCACATCCATGTTCCTTTTCCTTTCTTTTTCTTCCCGAAGCATCAATATTTCCTTTGATAACATCCATAGGAAGTGGCTGCCATATAACTCACAGGTGATCATGTTGAGGCGTAGTTTTGTTTTGGCTCAAGACATATCATACTCATTGCTTTTGATGTTTCTTGAATGGCTAGAGTTTTCATAGTATTGAAACACCACATATTTCAACATTGCAAAATTAAACACAGCAAGGTGAGGATAATTGTAAGCACCTCATTATCATCTTCTTCGATCCAATATGCTATCCATTCAGGAAAAGCATATATTATGTCTAGGTTCAATTATTCAAGGGTGATTAGAACCGAACTTGCCTAGCCTCTCTACATGTAAAACCATAGCATGAGTATATTTTATTCTTCTCCACTACATAGTATAAACTGGATCAGAGATAATGCCAAAACTGTCCATGCACCTGTTTTGTAGAGGCCAGGGAACTTAGCGACCAATGCTGTTGCCATATGAGAAGGCATCAACAGTTCATGCTGAATTGAAATATAAGCTCAGGTTGTAAAGGTCAACATAATCTTCAAATTTTAAGAAAATAAATATAGCATACAAAATTGTTGCAATCTGTTGAAAATTCAAACAACCTGTTGATAAAAGGATGAGAAAGAAACACATTACTTCGATTCAAATATGCGATCACAATGTAAAAGGATGGTTCACAAATCATAAATGGTCCCTAGCAAATGAAACAAAGACATACATTATGAATAATTCTCAAATACTTACTATTGGTTCCCGAGAAATTGAAAAATTAGAAGATGGAAAAGCAAGACACCCCAAAATGCACGTCATACTTTTGTTGCTAAAACATGTATACTTTTATTTACTTAATAACTTGACATTTACCACCATACTGTCATTATGCGATTTTCACAACAGATTGCACACAGAACAAAATGGAGAAACAGAAGAAAGTGAGGGGCAAAGAATGTGTTGCCATCAAAATTTTTATCTGTATCTCATTTCAGTTGGAAGGGTAAGGCAAGAACTGAAGGTGATAAAAAACCATAACCAAATTGCCCAAGGCTTCCTGTAAACAAGAGTGAAAAACAGAATTAAAGATATTATTCTGCCTCCAGATAATGACCCTTGTATGCTACTAATAACTCCTCTGCATGCTCTCTGAACTGTAATATATACTTGTCCAAGAACATCTCCTCAGACAAGAACAACACACCAACATAACTGGGGAGTTTCTTGCAAAGATTTTTTGATTTCAACAGCTGGAAGACTTTATATCGAGGAAACACGCGATCCTCCATGCTGAACATTAAAATTGTAGGATGATGAAAAAGGACTGACTTGGGCAGCATAACTGTATGCAAGAAGAATTCCATTCCAACTTTCAACTTCTCCTCTGATGTTCTAAACAAAGTCGGGGCTTTCTTGAACATTTGGAAGCCCTCATCCTTGGAAAACCCAAAACAATTAAATAGTTTCAGCTTTCTCTCAATCGTTTTATCGTTCACACAACTTAATGTATGAATTGCATGGACAAGCATTCTTGAATTTTCACGGAAACCCAAGTCTACAGCTCGAGAAATCCTGTTTCCAATAGTAGACTGCGGGGCAACGAAAACCTCTGGATGAAGTTTCAGTAGCAATGCGAGACGAGCCCCAAGAATTCCACACTTCTCCAAGAAGGCGACATTGTCCATAAGCTTTTTGTACTTTGGGATTATCCTGCCACATCTGTTCAACACTAGAACAAAATCTTTGTGATCGCACACAATTTTCCTAATAGCTTCAACTGCGGGGACCAAGGTTTTCTTCAAGCTATGAGTCAAAATGGAGGGATTCTTGGAAATGAAGCTGCATAACTGGCGATCCTCGAATCCAGACAGCTGAAAGAACTGAATTTTGGGTCTCAACATTTTGTCAACATCTGTAAACAGTAGCTGGGGTCTTTGACGAATCAGAGAGAGAATCTGGGTTTTGGAAAAGCCTATTTCTTTGAAAAAAGAGAGCACTGATAAGGGGTTTTGAGGGAATCTGGCACGTGAAACACATTTCGAAACATAAAGGGATTGGGTTCTGGAGAATGGGAAGTTGGAATTTAGGTAATCAATTATGGAAGTGGTATCGTTGAAGTGTGGGCTATGAGATTTGGTTGAGAAGGAGAGGAAGGATTTGAGAGACTGAGAGAAGAATTGATTGAAAAGAGCAAATGAAAGAGCAGAGTGTAACTTGAGAGATTGCATGAGTTTCGTGAACTAAATGAATGAATGTTTTTGTTTTGCGTCAAGGAACAAACCAAGTATTTCTTAGGTTGTCTATTTCGAATTTGCAGCCACCAGACGTTGTCTGTCTCCTAAATTACTAAGCTTTTCATTTGTCTGAGAGGACGAGAGATTTGTTTGATTGAGAGGAGACGAAGGAAGACGCAACAAAACCCTAGTTCAGCTCTACCCCCAAACAACCCAACCCTAGTTAGGGTTGGGTTGGACTTACCTAGGCCAAGCCCACCGAAAATTGATAATGTACCAGCATAACAAAATTGAGGAAATTGCTTCCTGCACTCCCGTAATTTTCAAGATGATTATTTCACCCTTTTTAAAGTGACTTTTGAATATTTATTTTGAATTTTTTTTTTCAAAATACAATTTTCAGAATTTCTGAAATACATTTTAAAACACGCTTTCTAAAACAGGAGTGAAATTCTTAGAATATATAAAATACATTCTGAAAAAACTCTCCAGAACAAGATTTTCAAATTTTATATATACCTTACTTAATGCTTTTTCTGAAATAAATTTTCTATACAGGAAATATGTTTCAGAAAGAGTTTTACATAACACTTTTGTGTTTCAGAAAGAGCTTTTGAAAATAAGATTTTCTTTTACTGCATTCTCCTTTTCTTTCTTCTGGGACGATGATGATAAATAATTGCCTAAAATTGAAAAAATATTACCCTCTCTTTACATTTCAAAATTAGTTATTTTAAAAATTATTTCAACTTAAAATATTTAATTTATAAAAGTTTAGGCTAAAACATATTCGTTAACGGTCTAAAAATGTATTACAATATCAATATTTCACTACAGATACATACTTCTAAAAAAAAAGTCTTAACCACTCAACTCACATAAGAATATAACTGAAAATGTACAGTTACGTTAAAACTATTAAATAACCAAAGTTTTGAAATAAAAATAAAATAAAATAAAACAACCAGTTTTAAAATGGATTTTTAATGTCTGGAATCTCTTGGTATAATTGTAATTGTGGTCTCTAAATTTTTTTTTCCCACAATTTAAGCCCTTTAATTTTTAATTATCCATAATTGTCTTTAATTTTTAATTATCCATAATTTTAGTCCTTAAATTTCTTTTAGGGCAGTTTTGATCATTCAATTTTCAATTCAATTTAGTTCTTTTTTTCTTCTTACCTCAAACATGATACAATATAACTAGAGAGAAACATATGATACTCGTTACTTTTTGTATGTAATTATGTAATTACGACTACTTTTTTATTACAAATATTAACATCTTTAATTTTTTCATCATACTTTACAACAATAATTAAAGATAGCTTAGTTTAAATTTGTATAAATTAAATATTTCAATAAAATCCATAAACAACTAAAGCTTTAAGGTGAACGAAGGAGATTGTAGATGCTTTTTGAAAACCTAGAATAATCACTGAGTGCGCGTGTTCGGTTTCTTGCAATGTACTTTGCTCCTTTTCTACTCTTTTCTCTCTTCTTCCCTTTCATTTTATAAGATGACAAAAAAAAAAGGACATAATCTACTGCTTTACTTAAAACAGAAGACCTAAAGATAATATAAGTAGTGCAACTTTTTTCCCTCAATCCCATATCTTTCCTTAGGAATCTCTATTACCAAAAAGAAGAGGCAGAAACTGTAAGTTATTCTCAAACATAATATCAGACAATGACAATATTACATGTCTGTTGACAAAAACTAAAAACTTTCAACTAAGACAGGACTAAAATATGGGTCCCGGCAAAATAATGACACGTCACATAATTAGTAACAACGAAAATATTAAGACGTAAATGTAATAACTGAAGGTGGTCAACATATACAACCAAACTCCTAGGAGGCTAAAATGAACAAAGACACATGATCAAGACAAGCACCTAAAGACAAACTAAAAACAGAAAAACACGGCAAATAGCATGTCACTGCCCAGAATCCATCAGAACATTATCAGCAGCATCTGAGGATTTTCTACCTTCTCTGAGGACCCACTGATGTGCAGCATACCAGTTGTATCCAGTATGGTCTGCTCTTCACTTTCCTTTTCTCTCTCTTGATGTCTGCAGGATATCTTGCTGGAGAGTTCCATTCTTTTGCAACCTCTCCTTTTACCACTTGAGCTGCAGGAGATTCAGGACCCAGAATGGAGTTAACAGTGGTCAATCCAGAACCATTCTTTTCCAGAACTTTACCACTCTTCTGACTCCCTGAGCTTTCAACCAGTTTTGGAGATTTTGGCTTGTTGCTATGGACAGCCTCACCCAAGAGGCTCTTCAGAGGAGTGTGCTCCTTACTGGTGCTCCAGTTTGTGACCTTGGCTATTATTTCTTCATTCCTCTTCCTCCCTTGAGACTCACTAACAACCTGATTTAGAGTGGGAAACCAACCAGTCTGTGAAGTGGAATCTGGCTGCTGTGGATTCTGTCCCCTCTGGGCTTCAGAAGCAGTGGCTTTTGGGCTAACATGCATAGGTTCAACCAACGTCATGAAAGATGGTGGTTCAAACATTTCTGATTTATCAGACTGCTGTCCCTCAGGTTCAGCTTTTGAATTGTTCAGCTTTGACTTCCCTGCTTCAGTTGATCCCAGCGAACCAATTGATGACAAGGTTTCAGCATCAATAACTGCTGGTGCATCGGATTGCATTGAGAGAACTGCTTAATGGATCATGAAAGAAAAAGTAAAAACCAAAGTTTTACTCAAAAAAAGTCATTAAGTATTTTAACTTTAGTGCTCATGCAAGTAATGCAAGCCAAGGACAAAACCAAAGAGATGGATCCGCTTTCAACTTTTGACATGGAAAATACACACCCAAAAAGAATGAGGGCTGAAAAATGGATGACACCACCAAACCAACAGATTAATCTAATTGGCGGAAAACACTAGGAGACAAGATCTAGGCATGCATGTAAGAATGAAAGATCTAGACAATTGCACACCGGCATAATAGCCAGTATGCATGTGTCTCATCCATTCTAATCAACTATGCTACAATATTGGCTATAACAAGTGATCATTTCACCAAATAGTATGATGTGTAATTTGTGTCCTGAGAAATTAGATGCAGATTAAGGACTTTCACAACTGTCAGTTGAGATCACAGTAGCACAGATATTAGATATGGAAAAACAGTTCCAGAGGCAAAGTTATTATTGCGTTTGAATCACGGATCTTTAATCTCTAACTACAACATAGAAAGAAAAGGAAAGAACGAAGAAGGCAACAACTTAATTGGGATTTCATTGCTCCATGGCGATGCCTTATATATCAGTCTTTTGAAAAGACCTCCTGAATCTACAAATAACTTCTCCTTAACACTGCATCACATTACCTCGTTTCATTGACCAGCCCTAGCATATTACAATAGCCCTACTAGATAGAGAATGGATCTAAACAGTACAAATACTTTTTATTGAAAACAATAAAGTACGTATACCTGAAACAGAGCCCCAGTGGCCTTCCAAACTGTCACACCGGCTACCCACATCAACTGAAGCATCAACTCTGGATGAACCATGTTTAAACAAATTATCTGTTTGATCTTGAACAGGTACAGCAGTAATTCCAGGCTCTCCATCAGGATTATCTTCAAACCCAGAATCAGGTTCAGCAGTTAAAGGAGATGTATACTTCCTGACGAGGTCTTCTGCAGCCTTCACTGATAGTCCAGCATCTTGTGCTTGATGTGACTCAGTAGAAGTATCAATAGATTTGTTATATTCTTCATTTAGTCTGATATTAATATTGATTTCATCTTCTTTTGTGTCTCCCTGGGCACCTGGTTGTGGACTTATATCTCTGCACTTTGTACCACTTGACCTGTTCACAGGCCTATCAACCACAATGTCTGAAGACTCAGAAATAACAGGGCTTTCAAAATGACTGGTAGCAGATTTAGGTAATGAAGTATCAGCTACAATTGGGCTTTCCTTATATTGAGCATCAAGCACAACACATTGTACATTTTTTCCAAGTTCATCAGCAGTATTACTCTTATCTGCGCCATCACTCTCAAATAAGTCCTCTGATAGCTTGTCTTCAGACTGCAAGATGTCACCAGGTTGAAGATCTTTCAATATAATTTCGATATCATTTTCTCCAGTAGCTCGTACAACCTTGCCATCTAAAGGTACATCATGATGATTTAGGCTATCTATTATGTTAATTACACTAGCTGTTTCACTGATTGCAGACCCAAAGGATTCCTCCCTCTTACTCTCATTAGACGAGCCCATTAAACTACCTTCTGGTAAGGTTATCTGTACAGAATTTTTACACACATCATCAGGTCCATGCTCTTCAGAAGAATGAATCATATGACTCTCATTCTTCTCAGTTTTTATAGCAGTCAAAGATGGAACATCCGGTGTTTGATAACTTTCTTCTGCGAGCTTCACTGGAGAAACATCAGTACACTCTTCAGCACGCGTTTCTTTAGATGTAGGCTCACTGTTGGGCATCTCCATCTTCACGCTACTACCTATAACATCTATATCCAAAGAGATGACCTCACTCTTTTCACTAAATTGGCTTGTGTTAAAATGAAATTTATTTTCCTGAGTAACACTTTCCTTTATGTCATCTCCCTCATATTTCAATGACTCGGATGAGTGTAGGAAAGGATTTTGGTATACCACACCTTCGTGATCTTTAAAGTCTTCATACTCACTCTGAGGATGTGCTCCATTATCATGTTTATCATTGCATTTCGGAAGCAGATCAACATTAGCATTTCCTTCTTCCTTTGCCTGCAAAATCTTGTCGTCATTGGAAGTAGCAGACTGCACCAAATATGCAGACTCTCCCTGAAAATCACCTGTGATTACAGTTGAGTTTAAATCTAGAGGAAGGCTGTCTGCGGACGACAAAGAAAGGAACTCAACTTCATTCTTTTCCTTTAGATTAACAGTTTCATCACCTACTTGATTATCCAAGGAAACCTCATCACTAACTACTGTTTCAGACACTTCTTCACTCATTTTACCTACAACATTATCAGATGGTTCCACAATTTCAACCACATCTATGCTCGAATTACTCACAGCACCATTCTTTTCCTCCAGATGAACAGCTCCATCACCCACTTGATGATCCACACAGACTACATCACTGACTACTATATTAGACTCTCCTTCACATGTTTCACTGACAGTGTAATCAGATGATTCCTCAATTTCAACCACATCTCCAGCAGAATTAATCTCATCCTTTTCTTTCAAATTACTCTCCTTTGTAACAGCCATCAAAGTGCAATCTGTCACATTCTCAACAGCATAGATATTCTTTACTGGCAATATGTCAGGCATGGCTTCAGCTTTGCCAGGATGTGAATCACTGGACAAACCAAGAAAAACTTCACTGTCCACAGTAGTTGATTCAGCAGTCCTCAGGTCTGCAGTGGAACTTGATAATGGGTCCACAGTAGGGCCTGAAAATTGACCTTGCAACCCCAACGTGTTTTCCACTCCAACACTTTCATTTTGCAGAATATCAGGATTTTGAGTTTGGCAGTCATCAGTTAACTTGTCAATTAACGGACCCAAATCTGCAGCTGCAAGACAGATCATCAGACATGATGGAACCAGAGAAAAAATAAATTACTCAGTAAGAGAGAGAAATTGTAAAAAAAAAAAATGCCTCTTCAATCCTGGAAGATATCAATTTTGGAAAATAATGCAGCTGTTTGTGCATCAATACACGTGCTAACCTGGATATGTGCATCAATGTAGGGAAGTTTGAAAAAATAGTTACATACATATAAAAATTGCAAAACAGAATGGTACAGAAAAGACATTCTGGATTGAGATATTCGCATCCCTCATGTGCATTTACTCAGAAATTGTCTTAGATCAATAGAAATCAAAACATCTCATTTTCCCCCCTTTTAATATAATTTTACAAGATTAATTAACCTAAAAGGTACACCCAAGGTAAAAGCTTCTTCGCAGCAATTACATCATATATTCATAAGAAAATATTCAATTTACATTCAACATAGATCAGCAGTATACTAATATCAATTCATAATTTCTATGAAACTGTAGATAAATAAATCACAATTTTAAAATATCATAACATCTTGATAGACTAAGAACTTGTAGATTCCACAAATACACACACACATTCTTTTAGTGCCCTTCAAAAATTAAGTCATTAAATTTATAACAGCGACAAATTAATTCAAATTTCAGACACTCATAAAAGGTTAGCTATCATTGAACAATTGAATACAAGAGGATTGTGCACGTTTAGTTGCATCATATTCATATCAGTATTGACGCTCATATGCAACAATCATGTGAACATATTTTCCCTAATCTTAAAATAATCAGGCACGAATATTTTACCGTACCACAGGTCAATACTCGGTAAATAAAGTAAAACCTAGTCAAGTTAATAAAAGAAAGTGTGATGTAAAACCTATCTTCTCACCATTGAAATCTGTGTCCTCAGAAATTCCTGAAAATTTAGGTTCTTTTATGTCTACCAATTCCATATCGGCTCCTGAGTCCAAACTATCTTGCAACCGTTCCTTAGTATCTGGATTTGATCCACTATCCGAAAAGTCTGCAACTGCATCTGAAAACACCTCCTCTTCCGATCTAATAAACTTCTCTCCATTTCCTGCATTACCCTTCTCATTGCTGCCCGTGTCCAAGGAATTTGAGACTGACAAAACCAAACCTAATAAAATAGTAAGAAATTAACAAACCTTCCATTTTGGAATGTATGATAGAGTCAAGATTAGCTGGATTTATTTCATTTCCTAGTGTATCTCAGTATCAAACCTAAAATACTACACATAAGAAGGAAACTCACCTGGTGTTTTGCGATCCTCATCAGAAACATGTTCATCATCTGAGCCGTTCAAATGGGGCTGTCCCTCGGAGAACGACAGTTTGTAACCTTCAATGGTTCCACAGATCTTCTTGTGAGCACGCCTGTGTTTGGCACTTGGATGTGGATTTGGAAACGGCCATCCACATTTGTGACACAAATGAACCCCATGACTCTCGTGCCCTTCAACATCCAAATCACAAAACAAAAAAAACCATGAAAATCTTCACCTCGAGAAAACTCCAAAAAGGAGCCCGACACAAATTCCAAAACCAGACACCCCAGAAAGAAAGGCAAAGACTTTTCATAACAAATCACCAACGCAACAAAACCCAGAAAGAGAACCAATAAAATAATGGAACATGGAAAGGAAAAAATAGCGAGAAGGAGAAAAGGAAAAAGGGGGATGAGAATGAGAAGAAAAAGCACCTGCAGTTTGAATTCTTCTTTGGTCTTGGTTATCCATTACCAGTGAAAGAGTAAGAAAAGCCAACAAGCAAAGAAGAACAGGGAGGGTAGAAAAACCAAAGCTTTAGTGGAATGGAAGCAGAATAGTCAAAGGGTTGAAGACTCAGAATAAGATCAACAGAGAAGGTGCAAAGAAAGACGAGGGTAATTACAGTGGGAGTGGAGTGGTACAGTGTTTGTTTGCAACACCAGCATAAAAAACAAAAGGGCCCGCACCCATGTGGACAACGTAGGTCAGTCACTGTTCAAAGACACGAAACTTCCGTTTCCATCTCGGTTCTCCGCTTCAACACTTGTACAATCGAACACCAAAAAAAAGGGTAACTCGGTCTTTTCATTCCCTTCTCGAGGGGTATAACTGTCGTTAAAGGTACAACACTTAGTTTCACATGCAGTGCACGTGCCTCTGCCCGTGACAAGCTTTCCACCGCTGTGTGGATAGAGGAAGAGTCACATGGCTGTGACAGTGGGGAGAATGACGGCCACTGAGGTTGGTGGTTGTAGTAAAAGGTTTGAGATGTTGTGGTGTGGTGAACATGTACGGTGTGTCCACGTAAGCTTCCAAAGCCATAGGGTTGCTACGTCTTATTATTATTAGAAAAGTATGTCCCCCGCGTACGATGCAACTACTTCTATTGGTATTTTTTTTTGTTTGTATCTCAGAAACACTGGTTACGCTGCTATTGGTCTGGGTGCATACTAATATTGTTAGTACAAAACTTACATTCAATACCATAATATTGTGTTATTATTCTATGATTATATTTCAAATTTCACTTTAATAGTACATAAATATTCAATAAGATATAATTATCATAATTTTAAGTTTTTAAATCTGAATAGAGAATAGCACCGCTGTATATTTTTTTATTGCTATTACTATTTCATTCACTAGTATTCGTATTTCTCAGAAAAATTTGCTATCGGCCAATTTAAGCAACGCAAGACGTTTCTTATGCGCGTGCAGAACGATAACAAGGAAGAGAATTTGGCACGATCATATCCACCAAAATAGAAAGATTAATATTGCCATTTAGATTATTAACTAATTATTATAATTTTAAAAATTACTATAAAAAAATAACAGAATTATTACATAGTTTTAACAAGAATATAAAAAATATGAACTCATCTCCATATTCATATTTTTTATTATTGTAGTCGGTGATATCAATTGTCCTGTGGTGGAAGTTAGGTGAAACTAGTTACAACTGAATGATAGTGATTAGGCTATTATACTTTTAAGTCGAAAGAGTTACGTCCTGACTAATGACTATAGCTTTTGGCCTGGTGGTAAGCGCTCCATCTAACAATTGGTATCGAAGTTAAGGTCATAAGTTCGATTCCCAAATGAGTAATTGTTCAGTAGGATAATTGTTAAGGGAGATTGTTGTGGATGACATCAATTGTCCCCTGGTAATGATCAGAGATTATAATCCATTAGCAAATTGAGTGCCAAATAGGAAGACACATATTTCTCATTTTGGATTTTTTCTATGTTGTGAATCGTTGATAAGTTGAGTGACAGACTGGGAGACACATGTTTTTCATTTTGGGTGTTTTTATTTATTGGTAAAATTCATCGATAATAAATCTGTTGATATTTACAAGGTTCTGTCAATAATGGACATAATACGAAAAAAAGAACTAATATGTTTTTACTAAAGCTTTTCGTGAAACGTTCTTCAAAGCGAAATCCCCAAATCCTAAACTGTCCAAAATCGGTAAAGCAAAATCAGTGAAAGGGATCATTGGAACCCCTATGAGCTCTGTGGTGGTTTAGTGTTTATATAGAGTACTATGTTTGTTTTTACGGTGTATTGGCAGCATGTTTTGATATATTGTTCTCTATTAAGTTTCTTCTACTATAATCAACTTTAAATATTGTTTTACATGTTTATACTTGTTTTGTACTATATAAAATTGTAAAGCAAAATTGGTGAAAAAGATCATTGAAACCCTCTTGAGTTAGATGGCATCATTGTTGCAGCTAGGTGACCTTGTCGTTGTAAGTCGATATTTTAATCTAATTCGTGGTTTAGAGTTTATGTAGAGTACTCTATATGGTTTTTTTTTTTATACTAACAGTGTGTTTGGTTAGAAATAATCCTTAGAGTGTTTTGCCACTTCTTGTAATAGAAGTGTAAAGTGAATTCTCAACAATAATGAATAATCCAGGGAGTCCTTAACTTTAAAGGATTTTAACTTTCAATTAATGATATTATTTCTCTTTGTTCTCTAGAGAAAATTTTCTAAAAAAAGTTATTAAACTATCGTTATTATTTACGAGGATACGTGTGAGTTAATCACTGAAGAGCTTAGTGATTAATTTGATTAGTAATTTAGTAGTGGTTCTTATTTTCACTTTTAGTATGGTAAGATCTTAAAAGCCAAATACGAGTAGTCTTTCTTTAATTGATGGAACACTAGCAAAGTTTCTGAAGTCCAATAATTGATTCCATAATAGTGGAAAGAATTGTTATTAGATTCCACATTGTAACATAAATTTGCACACACAAATTCTTTTCCATCTTATCATTTATCATATCTATTAATTTCTCAATTTTCTTTCTCAGTTTATTTCTTCCTTTCACCTATATACTCCAAAATTGTGATTTATATTTAACTTTTGTTGAAAAAGTAATGCCTCGTACAAGTACAATTGTTTATAGAAATAATGTTGTTTAAGTTAGAACAAGGCCATGTAGTCATGTGTCTCTCTGTTCTAACTACAGGTGCAGTAGTTAGAGAGACCAAGGGTTTGAAATTACTTTTTATTTGTCTTGAGTAGGTTCGTAGTGAGATAAAAATCAACATTTTAAGGATAAAATACTTGTAAACTTTATCTAAGATGTACTTCAATTTTTATAAGTTCTTTTACCTGACATTTTGAATATAACATTTTTTACTTATCAAAATATTGGGAGAATTATTGTACCCTTTCGAGAATTTCGAAGGTTTTGATGAGAATAGAGCAAGGACTATGATCCAGTGCAAGGAATTTTCAAGACCATACCTTTATAGGACCAAACAGGGTTTTGGGTGTCAAACTAAAGCAATCCATGATATCTCATTAAGCTCAAATTCGGCTGATTTTCGAGTGCAGTTCAAAGTCCCTTGCCCCTCAGAAATATTGATTATTCATCTCAAACTTTTCTTTAGTCTTTGATAGAAACTCATTTTATGAAGAACTGGTAAAATGCAGTTAGTTTACTGCACTAGGTAGTGCCATTCATCAAACCGAAGCATGATCTATGTTTTCATTTGGTTTCCACAATTAATCTTATCTAATAAAGTCTGATCGATGGAAGCAGAGAGGAAAGGACTCAAAAATCAAAGATGAAACCTAAAAATGGAAAGATTTTAGTGACCTTTTTATCCTTTTCTTTTTATCTAGTTTTTGGGATTTTTATGTTTGACCGATAACTGTTGGATGCAAACAACCCTTATCTTTGTCCATGATGCATTTCATTGCCTTAGCAATTATTGAACTGCTTCAATTTTATTACGATCAGGTTGGATCCTTTGTATTTGTAGTACTTCACAATGCAGGATGCTAGACACAGCAGGATGTTTAGTTTTGATTTCTTAGTTAACTGTATAAAATATTTTAATAGCTCAGAAAAATGAATTGCCATTTGACACTGGAGATAGAAATATAATAAATAATAAGGAGAAAAATAATAAATTTAATAAGTGGTAATGAGAAAATGAGAAGAAAATAAGTTCTGAACCCCTTTTTTTTATTAATTCCTCCGAAACCACTTCAAAACCACGTTTGAGGTTGCTTCAACAAGTAATTTCTTATTTTGTAAATTATGTTGTTGCATTTAAAAATCTATTATTATATATATATATATATATATATATATATATATATATATATATATATATATATATATATATTGTTTATTACTTTTTCATTCCTTTATTATTTGTGCTTGGACTGCTCTTAAGGATTTCATCAAGCCTTTCGAGATTATGACCATCTTAACTTTTTTTAGCACATCAATTAGCTATAACATTGTTCCTTGAGATTATGACCATCTCAACTTTCTTTTAGCACATCAATTAGATATAACATTTTCTATCTAGTATTCTTGTTTATAGATGTTTGAGGTTTCCATTTTTATCCATAAAGGTACACTTACAGTTTCATCTATGGAAGGATGATGACATTCTTCCTCTTATGGTTCATGAGAAATATTTTCTAGTGTGACTAACCATAATTTGGATGACCCATATATAAAAAAGGTGTATGATTCAGTGACCACTTCTCATTAATCTAACCTAACCTGAGGAACGATAATATAGAGGAACACATATCAGACCACTAATAAGAGTCATGGCTAAAAAGGTTGAGAAAGAAAAAGACTTTCATTCTTTAAAATCTAGGTCACTAGATTTTCTCTTCCTCTCACCACTAGTCTTGTAACAACCTGTAGATACATATATAAATATAGACATTTTCTTTGTAATTAATATAAGTATAAGTGAACCTCCAATTGGGTTTAATTAGGACTTAATTGGATGGTCAAAACCTTAGTTAGCATGTCAAATTTTGGCTACTCAAAATTATGACTTGATTGAAGTGGTGAAACCTAATTTAGGAGGTCAACATGTGGCCAACACTCCCTCTCCAAGGCTAGCATTTAAGAACACCCAAGTTTAGCATGATTTGCTTGAGGTGGCGATAGAGTTAAATTATATGATATTTTTGAGTTTATTTTCATAATGAAATCAATTCTTTCTAAGCTTGAAACTTGCTAAATCTCATGTTTCTATAAATAATTTGTTCTTTTATAAATAATTTTTTTTTTATCAAAATTTACCTTAAATCTCACTAATTTTGTCAAATAAATGAAAGCATTTAGGTTAAAAAGAGCAAGATTGAAATTCCTAAAGAGCAAATAAGGACAAAATTGAAATTGCTCTCGACACCACTTTTCTAGGTCGGGCACAAGCACCGAAAACCTGTTTTATTTAAGAAACATTTTGCAGAGGTCATAAAATGTCAAACTTGGTGGCAACTTAGTTTAATCAGCCCTCTTATTCTTATTGGTTGTTTGGTCTTCTCATGACTATGAAGAGCTAAACCCATTATTGTTGGGGTTAGATGTAGTCAGATAGAACTCTTATGTAATGACTTTAGTTTTATTTATGTCTTATCATAAAGACTTTTCCTTCAATATATTAGTATTTTAATTTTATACATAATGTTTGTTATGTTGATTTATAACAGATTATTAATTCTTGAGAGTATTAAAAAATATCTCTTATGTTAGAACAATATTTATTTATATAATTAATCAAGGAATTGACTGTTAACAGATAATCTTAGGCTCATCCATTGAGAATTTGGAGTTGAGTATTATTGTGGGTTAACATTGATAATTAATTGAAAAGAAAAAAATTATTTTCATACATGAGAGTGAGGTTTGGTGAAATCTATCCCTGACAATTTCATTCTATTTATCTCTCACCATTTTTCTAGTTCAAGTTTTGATATAAAAACCTTAAAAATATTACTTATTTAAATTTCTGCACAACATTTTAATTATGTGTTATTTCTTGAGTGTAAATTTATTATAATAATTTCAATTGTTGTGTATTACACAAATCTTTTAAAAAAAAAACTTATTATTATTAGCAAAAATATGCTATTAGATGGGACTGTGTGCATTGAATTGAGCTGCATTTTCTTTGTAAAATTAGTCTCACATCTTTTATAATTGGTGGAGTGAAAGATGATTCAAAGTATTTATATATAAAGGTTCTTGTCTTTTTGTAACCTAATAAGAATTAAGTTGTAAAATAAGTGCATTTTTTTTTGTCTTTTGAGGTTCCTAAAATAGAAATAATTTTCTTTTTTTTTCTTAGTTTAATAATTTTCTAACTCAAGCACTTGAAAATGTTTCCATTATAACCTTTTATCTTTAGTGATAATGACTTGTTTTTGGCTTTGTTTATGTTCGATGAGGTAGATTATAAGTTTATTGTCATACTTCTGGATTGAGAATTAGCTGGATCTTGTTGAGATTTAAAAACATTTAGCATATCCTTATGTCATTCTTTGTAAACTGGCTTTTGGATCTTGACATAACTTTGTTGGTAGGTGTGTTTATATAAGTTTTTGTGGCCTCATATTTTAGCTAATGGTATGATCATATTATATCATACCTAGTTGTAACTATAAGTGATGCATTATACATATGATAAAAAAAAACTTGAATTATTAAGTTTTACTTTTAAGTAGTTATTGATTATTTTATTAATAATAAATAATTTATAAAATATTCCAGTTATAATTTGAGTATACTGAATATTGGTAAAACAATTTTAAAATGAGCATACATACATATTTAAAGTAATATAATCGAGATTCAAATTCTATATCACTTCAAAGGACACAAATTGTTACTACTTATTTCAATTAATATTAGTATGAAAAAACTTATTTTAAAGTAAGAAAAATACCAAATCATTGGAATAGTTGTGTGGTTACTTTATACCAATTTTGGAAGATAAGTATACTTGTACGGTCCAAATATTTATTAAAGGTGTTGCTTTGTGTCTAGAACAGTAAAATATGCTAAATTAAAATATTATTAACTTTTGAAGGTAAAAAAAATGATTTAACTTTAAATTATAATAAGAAACAAAGTCTGATATGAGGATTTTGAAGAGAAAAGTTATCAAATTGTTTATTATATTCTCTTTAAGGAGGCGATGTATTGGTGCACCTAAAGGTAGCGTGAACTTAAAGGGGTTCCATTAGTTGAAAATGGGAGGTGGTGGCGGAATCATGTTTGCCTAACTGCCTCATCTAACAACTCTTAGATAAGTTGTTTTGTGTCGGATCGTGCCTTAGAAGATAATAAATAGCTATTACGTCACAATACAACGGCAAATGTTGGTAATTGCGTTAAATAAATCATTAAATCGTAAAGGGGAGGGAAGGAGGAAGGGATCTTTGTGCTATACTAACTATTTGAATGAGCATGCTTTCACAATTGAAGAATAGTTTTGTCATCATTGAATATGACGAAATTATGCTTTTAAAAAGAAAGTATAATGAGATATAATGTATACTTCAAAATAGAATATTAAATTAGATTCGAAACAAAGTATTTGATTAAATACGATAGAGTATTATACTTGAAATTCAGTTCATGATTTTTTTTTCGAAACTAATTGTAAGTGTTTATTGCATAAGATAATTAAAATTAATAATGAGTAAATACTTTAAATATATAAATTATATTTCAGTTTGTAATAGACAGATTTAGAAGTGTTGATGATTTCTTCTAAATCATTGAAGTTGAATTTTAAAATAGAGAAACAAGGATAATAACACATCCAAGAAATATATGTATTAAGAGATATTTAATAGATTTGACTCTGGCTCCCAAAGACTTTTCTACTTAATAGTCTCAGCTTTGTAGGATGGACAAAGACTAGAAGTCTTTCCCTTTTGTATTTATATTATGTATGTAATTTTCATAGCTCTTTCTTAAACCCAAATTCAAGTAAAGGAAAGACTAATATGCTGTATTGATTATCCATTTTTTTATGTAATATCGTATGCCTATGTGACCTCTTGTATATTGAGAACTAAAGAAAACCTTCAGTCCACATGTTAATGTTAGGATATCCTCTTTTCTTAGTTTGTCAGAAGCTCAAGGGTGGAAAGACAATTCGTCTCTTTTTTTTTAACTAAGTACAGTAACCTTTACACTTTGTTTAGATTAGAGAATAAATTTAAAATAAATTTATTTAAAAATTTAGATTAAAAAAGATAATAAGATTTGAATAAAAAGTTTATAAAAATAAAATTTATAAATACTGTAATGTATGTGTTTCATAAAATAATTTTTAATAGATAAAATTATAGTTAAAATTAATTTAAATTAAATATAGTTATTTTATTGAGTGTGATTAATAATTTTTTCTTTTTTTTAATTAGTAAAATTATAAAATTATTAATTATTTTAAAATAAAAATTAAATTATTATTGTTAATAAAATTATTATTATTTTATAAATTTATTTTAATTATTTTTATAAATTCAGTTTTATTATTATTATTATTATTATTATTATTATTATTATTATTATTATTATTAAGGTATATTGTATAATTCAATTATTATTTTTATAAATTATTTTGATTATTATGATGACTTTTAATTTTATTATTATTTTATTATTAATATTTTGTAATCTTATTAAAACTATTATTATTAATAAGTATTATCATTATTACTATTTTATACTATATAATTAATTATATTTATTATATTATTATATAAGTATAGATGTTAATGTATTAATAATAAAATTGATTATATAAAAGTATATTAAAAAATTCATTTCTTCTCAAATTAATATAAAGAAAGTCTACAGTAATTTTTTTTATTTTTTATTAATATTTTATTTCTCATTTTTTTTTTTAATTTTATTGTATTTCAGTCATTTTATCTTTCTTGACAAATCCATGGTAGAAACCAAATACACCGTTAAGCAATTGCACTAAAGCTAAAGTTGAAGATGCAGCTTAGCCGATTACACTCTTTGATCAAACCTTCTTAAAGTTAGAGCAAGAATATGTTTAATGAAAAAGAAAATATTTAAATAAGCTCATTTTATTAACAATTCATTGAAGGCTTAAATATAGCCTAATATTATATATATATATATATATATATATATATATATATATATATATATATATATTCGTTTTTCTTATCAATGAGTAGTTATTTTTATATTTATGAACTAATATGCTAATTAACTTAAGATGTATATATATGTTTAAATATTTTTCGCAATTATTCAATGTAGTTTCTCAACTCTATAGTTTTATTAAAATGATTCAATTTGACTCTTTTTATTAGATTGGCATGTTAGAATGTGTGTTAGTGAAAAATGTAATAAGTAATAAATATATTGCCATCTTTCAAGAGACTTAGACAATATATGGTAACAAGTATAATTATAATAAAATTAGACTACAAATAATTTTAAAGTAGGATTTTTATGTAAAAGATAAAATTAAAACAATTAAATTATTTTTAGTATTTTTATGAGCTAGATGTAGAAAAGGAATGGGAAAGATATGAAATGCAATTGTTAGAATTAAATTTCATCTAACCTTACTCTCATACATAAAAATGTTTACTTTCTTTTTAAACAATAATCAATGTCAACCCACAATAATACACCAACCCTAATTTGTTAGGTGAATCAATCTAAGCTTATATATTAACTCTTAATTCCTCCATCAATTATATAAATAAAACTTGCAATTGCCACAAGGGTCTTAAGACAACAAATAAATCATATTCTATTCCTAGATACAAGTTGCCACAAGTGTCTTAAGACAACAAATAAATCATACTCTATTCCTAGATACAAGTTTTTAATTGATATTTTAATTCAGTTCCTAATTAGAAAAAAATATATATATTTTCTAATACCCTAAGATTAAAGATAAAGATCAAGTCATGAATCAACATAACATGACAAACATTAATCATTGAATTAGAATACTACTGATATATTGAAAGGAAAGACATAAATATAAAAATCAGAACCATCACATGAGAAGAATTCAAACTATTATATCTATATCTAATTCCAATAAGATAAGAAGAATGAACAATAGAGGAACATGAATATACAATGAGAAGAAACAAGAACCCTTTATACCCAAGTCATCATCCCAAAGCTACATTTTTTATCCTTAATTTTTTATCTTTTTATCTCCTCTTTATTGACTTTAATCATGTTTTTCTTGATCTAATTGCATCCTATTCAATTATTTGATAATATTAGTGGAATTTAGAATAAATTTGATTAAAAACTTAGATAAACAATTATTTATAACACAAAACATATTATTCATAAAAAGAAATAAAATACATGGAATTTTTCATGTTCCAAACTTATAAAGAATTAATCTCATTATGTCTAAAAATATCATTAAAAAAAGATGTTATCATGAAGTTGACATTGATTTAAAAAATGAAAATTGACACATGTGCAAAAACTCTCCCCCTTTCCTCCAGGACCTCATTGCCAAAACCCACTCGCGCATGGATAGCAAGCGCTCCATCTCATGCTACCTCAGCTACCACCCTTCCCTTCTGAGCACACACCCCTTCTCCAGTCCCGCATGATTTACCTAAATGATAACATTCTACTAATGCTAAATCACCACACACTTTGCAACTACAAGGTTCCCACCACAAAGGTGGGGAGGGTTTTCAAACTCACCTCAGTTTTTTCAATATGAACTGGGGATTTTGATCAGTACAAATTAAAACAAATATACTTAATGATAAATTAAAATATCTAAATATAGTATGAAATCGGTTTTAAATCATTGCTAAAAAACACCTGCCAATTAAATCGGTCAATAAAATAGTTACTATTTAACTCTCTATATAGTGATTATTTTGATCTCAACAAAAATTTAATAGGATTATTTTAACATTGATTTTAACAGCGCTATTATAACTTTTTGTAGTAGTTAATATTGATTATGTAACACAAAATTATATTGCTTTGAAAAAGACCAAATTATTGTAAATTTAACTTAAAAAGGTAACTAATAGTCAATTCCACAAATTAACTTATGAATCCTAGGTTCCTGCTGAAATGCATTTTCCTTGCAGCAATTACAGTTAGCATAGCATGAAAGGAAATAAAGAGAGGAGTGAAAATAATGGTGAAGAGTGTGGAGAAGAGACAATAATAATATATTAATTCGGGAATGCTAGTTTCCATTCACCCTCTTAAGTAGAATTGGGTAAAAGACAAGAAGGAAGTGAGAACCAAAACTTCAATTCTATAAAATTGAAAACCTAAACTCAAAGTTATTCAATTTTCTAAGAGCGTTCTCTGGCTAGCTAGCGAGAACAGCAAAGAACTGAAGACGTACGTTTAGTGGCATTGAGTTCACCAGAAAAATCAGTGGGAAGAGATCTTGAGGTTGAGAGATTTGTTGAACCAAGCCTTCCAGCTTCCACTTCCCCTGCTGCTGCGTGAAAGTGCACCACTACTACTACTCCTACTCCCACTTCCATCTTCATCAGCCACACCCCTTGATGATGTCTCTGCCTTCTTGCACAGCATAAAGTTCCTAACCCCATGCGACCCAATTCTCTCCCATGGACTCAAAGCTGCAACACCTCAAACGCACAAATCAGAACAAAAAACAAACAAAACCCAACACAAATGCCAAATTATTAAAACCACAAACTACACTGTTATTCAATATCACTCTTAATTCGGATAATTTTGAAATTTGTTTGAGATGACATAGGTTAGAATTCATTAGTCTTTTTAAAATATCTTGATACTCAGATCGTGATTTTGTTTTTAAATGACTTGAAGGATTAAAAAAAGAAGGTGCATTTAAACAAACCTTAACAACCATTTTGTACCTTACCTCGACTCATAAACGAATATGAAACTATAACTATTTACGAATATGAAACTATTTGATTTAGCGAAACAATACTACAAGTTCTTCCCTTGGTTAAAAGCTTTTATTTGTGTGCTCCTAGGCCAATCATCATAAAACACATATCCCAAATTCAATTTATAAGAAATTCAATTCTGAAATTTATCTTGCAACCAAAAAAAAACACAACAATTTCTCCGATTTTAATTATATTAACACCATCAAGATACAAACACAATCAAAATCGTAAATTCAAGCAAAACCCACGAAGAAAAGCAATTTCCGCGATCCAAATTGAGGACTAAAAAAACATAGATGTTTATTTCGGATCAATGAGCGTGATTGAAATTGAAAAGGAAGTGAAGAAAGAAGAAAATACCATCAGATGCAAGATGAGGGCAATAAAGCGCGAAATCGGAGGTGTCGTTTCCAAGGACGGGAAGCCTGCCCTCACGGGCGTAGAACTTGAGGGCGGTGCCGACGACCGCCGTGACAAGCTCCTCCTCGTTCACGACGAACCGAATGGGCCCCGAACTCCCCAGCACGTTGATGGTGATCAAGAGCCTCCTGGCGTTCGCGTTCTGGTTCTTCTTCTGCTTGCTCATCAACATCGTTCCGAAACCAAACAAAAGACAAGGACAACAAAAAACAAAAGAAAAGAAGGAATCGAAGGAATGGTAAAAGGAAAGAAAGCAGCACAGGACCCAAGAAGGTGCAATAGAGAACCAGAAAGACTACTACGAACTCAGGGGTCCAGGCCGAGGCAGCGGTAGTACCAAGCGCGCTTGCAAGACCCGAATGCGCTCGCCCTCCACCGCAAACGGGAGCGCATGAAGTAGAATTTGCGAAGGGTTTCTACCATTCACGACGAGTCTGGAGATTAGAGACACGTGAGGGAGCCCAGAAAGTAGGACTTCGTTCGGTATTTCAGAGAGAAAGGTGGGGTCTTTGAATAGGGAAGGCTTATTAGGGCTTTTTCTGAATTTTGGAGAAGGTTAATTAATCCCTAATCCAATTATGTGTGTTGTTCTCTAACGTGTCTCTCTCTAGATAGAATCAAAAATCCTAACAGAATTACAAATGTTTTCATTAGCTTGGTGATTAAAGATGTTATTGACCAGGCTTCAAAACATTTTTGATGAATTAAAATATCAAATTAATTAATTAAAATCACACAAACCTTTGAGTTATTTTTAAGAGTTATTAATAAATCAAAATCATTTAGAACTCAATTTATAGAAATATCTAAAATGATGAATTAATTTATTAAAATCATTTACAAGTGATTTTAACATATTAAAATAAAATTTTAATTTATTAAAAGAATGAGTATTTCTTTTTTCAGAATTATATTTTACTCAATTAAGAATGTTTAAATTGATTATAATACCTAAATTGTAATTTGTTAAGTTAAAATTAATGAATTTTTTTTTGTTTGAATTTGATTTTTGAGCTGTGTAAAGTGCTTGTGTAGTCTAAGAGATGCAAACATATTTTTTATGTTATTTTTCTTATAAGCTTTTTGCTTGAACAAAATTAAGTGTGTATACAATCTTTTAATAAATTTTTACTTAGACGACTATAAGTATATTTTTTTGATAAATGATTAGTCTTAAATATTTTATAATATATGATATGAAGAAATATAATATCATTGGATCAAATTGTAGGAACCTTGACGCCTTTGGACTGAATTGTAGGAACCTTGATACCTTTAGGCCGAATAGTATGAATCTTGACATCTTTGGGTCAAATAGTATGAACCTTGACATTTTTGGGTTGAATAATAAAGCCCAATGAAAACTTTACCTTATTACGATTATCAATTATGGGTATCTCATAAGTAAGTATTTATTTGAAAGACGAAGGGAGTCTTCCATGTTTCATCACTCATTATTGGAAATAACAAGTTTACCTATCCTAATCATTCACTAATGAAACTAGATTAAATTCCAAAATTAAAAGAGCGGAGTAGCTTAAAAGGAGAAACCTCAGAAGGATGAAAGAGAAACAATGAGCTGGTTGAAAAACTAATACTGATATTTCTTGTTAGAACAATACACATTGAAGACTTATAAATGTTCATTCTCTTTATGTAGGGATTGTTCAATTCTTCATTTCTCTTAAGAGGATCTCACATGATCATCATCAAGATATCTTAAAGAGTGTGTTTAAAGCTAATCCACGCAAATAACTTTTATGAAAAGGTAGAATGTTAATACTAAGAAGTTAGCCAGCTAGATCAAACCTTACATGTTACACTAAAGAAGAAAGCAACTACTTATCCTAGGCCTGTCATGTCGTGCATCAAAGATGTTTTGATGGAAGACCATATGAGAGACATCACATTGGGCCTTTGACAAGGTCCATGACTAGGATGATTAAAGAAGAAGACTCTCCTACTTTGGAGAGTAGACTACTAGGATATTCTTTCTTTCTTCTTAGTCTTGCACAAATTGTATAGATATATATTTTCCATGTATTTTTATAATATTTTTCTAAAAACTTGAGTGAAATGTAATTGGGTCTCAATTTAGCCTCCATTAGGCCTTATAGGATGGTCAATCCATGGTAGAAACCCTAGTCAAATTCGACCAAGAGAAGGGAGAAGAAGCATGGAGCATAAAAGTCCCAAATTACATGGGAAAGGCCAATTTTAAATTTAGGCGCTCCCATTTAGCCATTATACGCCAGGTTTCTCACATCTTAGCTCTACACTTTTTGCGGCATTACATGCAAGGCACTTCATCTATAAATAAGACCATTTGTCTCTTGTAGTACTAACCTTGATTAAATAAGAATTGATTTAATTAAAATGTTTGTCTTCTTGTTTTTGAGGTCATATATGAGAGTAATCTTCTTCTAATTCTCCTTCCATGATCTTTCCTTGGGAGAGCAATCTATATTTCTCCAAGAGACTTTGAAAAGTTTAAGAAATTTCATTGATGTTCCACTACAAGGGAGAAGGTGTTTTCTATCATTTGGCACTATAACTAGGCTTGGAGGTTTTTAATAGATAAGTCATCCTTCTTCCTATGATGTCTTAGTTTTAAGTCTTGCTCATATTTCCTTTGAGTTTAGGTTAGTTTACTTTCTATATATGTTCTATGCCTAATTTTTTTCTTAATTGATTTAATTACTTATTCCAATTGTCTTGAATCAATTGCATGTTTCTAGGAAACTCTATGATATGTTTTGCTTGTTTCTTTTGTCATAGTTTAATTCAGTCCTTCACATGTATTACATAGCTTTGAATTTTTGAATCTTCTAATTGTTTTGAGTTTTTTTATAGTCATTTATATGTTCTTAATTCCATTAGAAGTAGTCTTCATTTTTTTTCACAATTTTTCTAAGTCTAGAAGTTGTTCTTCTTAAATTGAGTTCTTATTTTGCTATCAGATCGTTAGAAAATTCATGATAGTGCAAGCTGGGAGCTCTTAGTTCACTTTCCATGAGTTTTAAGTTGAAATTCTTACCTTTTCCTAATTGAGTTTGGAGTTGAATTTGAGCAAATCTAATGAGTTATCCTTAAAATTGAATTGAGAAAAGCAAAAAGAATTGGCTTATAATCTAAAAAGAAAAGAAGAAGAATCTGACAGCTAAAAAGGAAAGGCATATGCCAAAATATATACAACACAAAAATAATGGAATAGAGCAACTCATACCATAAACCTCACTTTTTGAGATTTACGTGCTGTTTTAGTTTTTTTTGACTTGAATTGTACACTAGAGCACCTTTGAGTTTAAAACTCTTTTGGATTTAATATTGAAATTGCATTTGTGTGTTCTTATATGTTCTTGATTCAACTTGAATTTTAATTTATGTTTTTGAACTCCAGTTCTATACCTATTCATTAGGACTCCTTTTCTGTGGTTGCTACTAAATTTGCCTTAATTTTTGTTAGTCATTTATTTTGGAAATCTTTGAAATTTTGTCATTCTTAATCTTTCATTTGAAAGTAGTCTAATTATAAGTTATCTTTTCTTGATTTTATATTCTTACTCTTAATTTGATTGAAAATTCTTAGCTCTTATCTTGTTCCTTATGAATTTACCTCTTTGTAAGGTAATGTTTTAGGTGTTGTAGGAGAATTGTTGAAGCTACTTCTTTGGTGACCGTAAGAGGCAAGGAAGTACTACAAAAAGAGTGTAAACAATGGTGAATAGAGTCAATTTGAGTGCTAGACCGAAAACATACACAAAAGGCCATCAAACCATTGAAAGTGAGCTAGTGATGGAAAATTTCTCCACTAAGCTCTAAATCCGTAACAAAACTTGCGGCTAACTTGTGCTTGTTGTTTAGTGTTTATGTCACCAAATTTTCTTATATTTTTCCTACTTTTGAGTATTTTTTTCTTTTCTTAGGTGTCTTGGAAAAGTGCTTTTAGTATAATACCATGTCCTAAAGTAAACATTGTAATAAAAGTATTTTAAACTTGTAAAGCATTGTAATAAAAATATTTTAAACTTGTAAAAGTGTTCTAAGAAGCTCACAAGTCACTTGGACTTTCACATTATGAGATGTCAAGTTTATTTTTCTTTCCTTTAAAGCTTTATGTTAGAATCCATGATCTCTGGCAAAAATTAGGACTCATCTCAACACATTTAATTGACCTTCATTTGGTTCAATTGGGGACACACACATACACACTTGAAATTTTTTGTGAAAAGTTTTGTCACTCCATTTTTATGACAAATTTGTAGACCTTGAAAAAATCTTTTGATAAAAAATGAGTGATCATTATCATTCTAGATATTCTAGTATGCATGGAAGCATTAGGAATCGCACAATAAGGAGTTCAATTTAAGAGGTGAGATTAGAAATTTATAAAGAAAATTTGAATAAAGAGATGAGGATCTAAGGAACATGTTTGTTCAATTGATGAAACAAAGAGAAGATAAGCATTAGAGCAAACATGATGAGGGTTCACAAAAGAAGAAGAGCATGTCATGAGGAACTTCACTCTCAAAGTGAATGGGTGTTTAATCACAATGATGATTACTATCAACGACCCCCTAGGCACTACTATAGGCCCCCCTAGGCACTACTATAGGCCTAGCGAACAAAACTATCTTAGGGAACCAAAGGTGGACCTTCCCCCTTTCTATGAAAGAGACAATGTGGAAAAATATTTAAATTGGAAGATGATCAATTTTTTGAGTACCACCAAATATATCAAGGAAAAAGGGTGCCCATGGCTACCTTAAGTTTTCATGTGCACGCTATGTATTGGTGGAATTCCCTAGTAAGAGATTTGAGAGTTCATAATAATATCCAAATAAGATATTGAAATTAACTTAAAGTTTCCATAAGAAAAAGACATGTTCTTGCATATTATATAAGAAGTAAGGAGTTGATGGACAAGTTCTAAAGACTCCAACAAAGGAGCATGAGTATAAAAAATATAAACAACAAATGGAATTACTTACGATGAAGGTGAGGATTAGGAAATAATCTCGCAAAACTATTGCTAGGTTCTTGAGTGGCCTTAATTGTGAGATTAGGGATAGGGTTAAATTGTTGGCATATAATGATTTGAATGAATTAGTTTAATTGTGTGTGAGGCTACAAGAACAACTAAAAAAAGGTTTACCTCTAGGAAGGACCACCCCACCACCTCATGTCCTAAGAAAGAATATTAGAGAGAGGGATACCCTTCCAAATCAAGATATGATGGGTCATGGAAAAGGGATAAAGAAAAATAAAAACAAAAACAAAAAAAATTAATAATAAGGAACTCTATAAGAAAACTAGAACTAGAGATGCCTAGTGCTTTCAATGTCTTGTTAGAGAACACTAACTTCTAAGTGTCCCAATAAGAAAATCATGATTTTAAAAGACCAATGAATTGTAATCTAGGATAAAACTCAATCTTCACCTAGTAAAGATGGAACTCTAGATTTTGAAGAGGAGGTCTTATCTTTGTGATGGAGACTTGTTAATGGCGAGAAGGCTTCTGAAAAGCCAAGAATATGAATAGTCTCAAAAAGAGAACTTATTCTACATCAGATGTAAATTTTCTTAAAACACTTTGTTCTTTGATTATGGATAGTGGCGTTTTTTATAACTATCTTGGTTCAAGGTTGGTAGACAAGTTAACCTTAACTACTATACCTCATCCAATAGATCAAAGATGGTATCAGTATAGTAGTTAATCAATAAGTATCTCAATTTTCATAGACAAATACAAAGATAAAGTTTTATGTGATATAGTTTTTATGAAAGTTTGACATATTTACTTGGAAAAACCATGTCAATTTGATAAACAATCCATGATGACCTCACCAATTGTCCTCTCACACCTCAACAAGTGAGAGATGACCAAATAAGATGAAATAAAATTTGATGAAGATAAAAAATAAAACAAAGTCAAATTCTCTCTAACAGCTAAAATAGAGGATAAGAAGACATTAGGTTTGGAGATTTGTGGCCCTCCAAATAATTTTTTCAACAAAAATCTTTAAAAGATAAAAATAATAAATTTTTTTGTTTGTGTTCATTTTTCTTCTCTAACTTTAAGAGTTCATTTTGTTGATCTCATTAGGAAGAAAAATTTCTAGAACCCTTATTTTTCATATATATTGTGACGGTAAAAATAGTTGATTTGGAGCTCTAATTTTCATTTTGGTGTACTTTATTTAGTAAATTTGAAATTTCTCTATTTTTCCTTGTTAAGTGTTAGTATTATTTTCAAATTTGGGTCATTAGACAGGAAAACCTAGGATTTGGTTAAAAAATAATCTCAATCAAAGTTCTTTAGAGGAGGTTATAAACAAGACAAAAAGTTTTATTTAGAAATACATAAATTCTGTTGGGTTAACTGTATTATATTATGTTTAGAATTTTATTGTAGAAATTATGCTTTTAATTTTGAGTTGTATGAAATGATCAATATATGTGGACTCTAAAAATCCTAGGTGACTCAAATTTGAAATATTGTGGTGTTTAATTTTGGAAATTTAACAAGTTGAATTAATTTAGGGAATGTTCGATTGAAGGAAATTATAATTGAATGCTTGGAGGATATATCTTGTCATTGTTTTCTATTTTTTTTTCCCTACTGTTTGTGAATTTGGAAAAAAAATACGAAATACCAACCATATTTTGGTGGTGAAATTTGAAGCTTATATGTATGAATTTTGATTTTGTGCAATAAAGTGGATTTGTGACATTGAGATATGGGATGGTCAAATTTTGATTAAATGAATTTTTTAACATAAAAAGATGATTAATATGTAAAATTAATGTATTTATGTCATTTACAGCTGTTGAGTTATGTATAGATAATTACTGAGATACAATGGGGTATATACCAAGGTGATGGTGGTAAAAGATTTTCCTAGAATTGATGTGCATGATTCATCGAAGAAATTAAATCACATGACCTCACAATCTTTTCCCAAGCTAACTATATTCTTTAGCAATGTGGTTGTGATTCACTCACAACAACGTATCAATGGGATGCGATGTCTAAGTAGAGACTATCCACAATGGCGTAAGACCTTCATGACTATCTAATGGTACTTAGAATAGCAAGAGTATTGTGATTACAATGTAGAAATTTAGAAATATAAACTTAATTGAATATGACCTCAAAAGTTAACTAAAAGTGTGATATGTCTGAATTGGTGGAATATATTACCTCAAGTTTTAATGTTCATTTGATATTTGTAGAATTATTTTATTTTATTTCACGTGACACTTAATTTATAATTATAATAAAATTTGATTTTTATGAATTTATTCCATTTTTCTAATTATGTATGTAGCTTTATATGATGTATTAACTACTAGTATGTTTTAGTATTGTTATATATTTGGAGGATTAGTAGTGATGAAGAGACTTACTCTTAAATTTATTTTTTAGGAAATAACTGTGACCACATCATAAACAACAAAATGAAGACTGAATGAAATGAATATTAGTAAATATTTAGATTCCTCTCATATATTTTTAAAGAATAATTATATAA
>Ga0209700_103330_pt1 | contig 30979 bp, 25 predicted proteins | sample SiratroredBW_FD_187528 | JGI IMG/M metagenome (GOLD analysis project Ga0209700, IMG submission 187528) | Root nodule microbial communities of legume samples collected from California, USA - Siratro red BW (SPAdes) (version 2) | ecosystem: Host-associated > Plants > Roots > Nodule | place: USA...
AATACAACAGCATCTTATAGCATAATTGTAAATTGCAGGTGCGTTCCCTCACAACACTTGACTGGAGATAGCCAAAAGAGAGGAGTACTGGGGATTTGTAATAGAAGCAATTCCATTGGCGACCTTTCAGCACATACTTCATTTTCTATTAAAAGTATGACAAACCCTTTTAAAGGCATCTCTAGAAATAAGTTTGGTCAAAGGGTCAGAACAATCATTTCAAGTACCACACTAGGTTTATGGTTCTTCCACGACTCCTGTCTGCTACAGGAATTGGGTCATTGAAGTTCAGAGTTTTTCAATTACTAGTTTTAACTAAGATTCTATTAGTGGAGTACAGATATTCGAGAATTATTCCCGGTGCGGCTACAGTAGTCGTGAATCCTCTTGAAAACTTGAGATAGGACATACAGATGCAGCATTATTAATTAATTCACAAAGTACATTGTTATCTGAAGAAACAGAAAGGAGCATTTGCGGAGTAAACAAAAAAAGCGAAAAAATATGAATTAAATTGCAGAGATAGGAAGTGGTGGCATAGAAAAGAGGGAAAAGGAGAGGAGATGAAAAAATACTTTGCCAGCAATGAAACTCTGATGCTGCATGATTGCTTCCCTGTAAGTTTCAGTACGCACGCGATCCTGCATCGGAAAGCATGATGTGAAGAGAGAGAAAGATGAAATGAGAAATGAGACAAGAAGAGGAAGAGGAAGAGGAACCTTGATCATCTCCTGGTGGATACCGAGGTGAGCGTAGGAATGGAAGTAGGCGACATCGAAATCAGTGCAGGGAGGTCGGTGGTGTTGGGGTTGCGATTGGTCGAAAACCCTAAGGGGGTGAGAGGAAGAGGCGACACGTGACCTGCGAGTGCGGCGACGGACTCGCTCTCTGTGGGTGTGGGTGTGGCTGTGGGTGTGAGTGTGGGTCTGAGACATGCCACCCACCTGCTGCTCATAGCCGTTACTATGATTCTCTCTCGGAAACATCTTCAGCTGTCTCTCCTAACAACTGCGCCTTCTCAACTCGACTAAACTATTTATATACAAATAAATAATTCCTTCTGTCTTATAATGTTTGTCCGACACCTCATTCTCCTAACTTGTCTTTCTTCTACATGGACCGTTTCTTTCTCTACTCGGGCCCTTTCAATTCAGATACATTAATATCAGTTACTCCCTAACAATTCAATTTCTCATTCATAATATTCAACACTTTTAAAACCACCAAACATTAGTGTTATAACTTGCAATTTATCATTTTAAACAATCATCTACATCTGTCAATTTTTTCAAAATATACAATTATCAATTTTTTGAAAATATTTAGTTATGTTCATCGAGCTTTTGACATTTAGTTTAATAAATTTTCTTAAAAACTTTAATTATTTATAATAACTTCTTTCATTTCATCTATTAAATAGATATTAATTTTAAAAAATTATAGATTTTCATAAAATATTATGTTTATATTACCATTAAACATTTTATCTATATTTATCCATACAATAAGATTCCTGTCATAGTCTTAATTATTCATATATTTTATACATTATACATCTTAGGCATAGGTATTTTTACACTTCAAAGTCTTAAATACAGTTATCTATTCTCACTATCACCTATATAAATATAAATATATTTCTCAGAAACTTTGACTCTTTCATTTTTTCAGATTATCAGTCCAAATGCATGGTATATATCGAATTCATATGAGTTGATGTGGCAGTGATGGTAAAAATGTCGATGATGAGACCTATCAAGTAAATTGTAGCTAAGTTGTTAAGGAGGGTCAGCCTATCATGTAAATTGTAGCGAAGTTGTTAAGGAGGGTTAGGAGTGTTGATCGTTGTCCCTAAAAGTTATATAATTGTTATGGGCTTGCACACTCCAATACTCCAATACATGTCGAGAAATGTAGCTTATGTCATAGCAAAGAATTGTCTCACGTATGGGCATGTCATCTATTATCTTGTTGCTAACATATGTATTTATTTTTACCATTTACATAGAAGCGAGAAGTAAGAAACATAAGGAAAGTCAAAATAAATATATGTTTCTATTACCATTAAACATTTTACATACATTTATTCATAAAGGTGAGTCTTGTGTTAGGATCTTAACTATTATTATTCAGGATATAATTATACATCTTACACATAATTATTGTTGCAGTTCAAAGTCTTAAATATAGTTATATGTTTTCACTAGCACCTATATAAATATAAATATATTTCTCAGGACCTATATAAATATAAATATATTTCTCAAGAACTTTGACTCTTTCATTTTTCAAAGATTGATTAATCCAAATGCATGGTGTATAATGAATTCATATGAGTTAATGTGGTAGGGATGGTGAAAGTGACACTGATGGGACCTATCAGGTGGATTGTAGTTGAGTTGTCAATGAGGGTCAAGAGTGTTGATCCTTGTCCATAAAAATTACTATATTATTTTGGGCGTTCACACTCCATTGCATGCCTAAACATGTAGCTTATGTCAAAGCAAAGAATTGTCTCACATATAGGGATGTCATCTATTCTCTTGTGACTAGCATATGTATTTATTTTACCATATGCATGGAGGAGAGAAATAATAAACATAAGGAAAGTGAAAATAAATATTATGTTTCTATTACCACTAAACATTTTACATACATTTATTCGTATAGGTGAGACTCTTGTTTCTTAACTATTATTATTCAGATATAATTATACATCTTATACATAATTATTGTTACAATTCAGAATCTTAAATACAATATACAATTATATATTTTCACTAGCACCTATATAGATATAAATATATTTCTCAAGATCTATATAAATATAAATATATTTCTCAGGAACTTTGACTATTTCATTTTTCAAAAATTGATTAATTCAAATGCATGATATATAATGAATTCATATGAGTTGATGTGGCAGAGATGGTGAAAGTGACACTAGTAGGACTTATAAGGTGGATTGTGGCTGAGTTGTCAAGCAGGGTCAAGAGCATTAATCCTTGTCCCTAAAAGTTACTATATTGTTTTGGACGTTCACACTCCATTCCATGCTTAAAAATGTAGCTTATGTCACAACAAAGAATTGTCCCACATATGGAGATGTCGTCTATTCTCTTATGGCTAACATATGTATTTATTTTACCATTTACATAGAGGAGAGAATTAAGAAATATAAGGAAAGTGAAAATAAATACCACAAAACTTAAATAATACGAAACTAGAAATCATGCTTATATAAAGTTTCCATTGTATTTTAGGTAGACAAATATAAATCATTTTTTTAGTGTCTAGTCGGAATAAATGAAACTCATCAGATCCATATAAGATTATTACCTTGTCCATTATTTTTTTTATTTAAATCATCAAGGTAACACCTTCCACTACAAATTAATTTAAACTTAAGTGTACCTATTATTAATTCTATTTTTTTCTTAAATAATTAATAATTATTATTTTATTTATTTTGAGTTAATGTATATATGTTTATATAATTCTAATGCATACAATATTTATTGTAACGTCTAATTTATATAATTCAACATAGTTTTTCTGTTTGCTTTAAGTTGTTTTTAGTTTTTCCTTGGTCATCTTGATTTTCTTTATGGTTTATTGAACCATGTTAGGACCTAAGATTAAATTTTCTCCAAACTCAAAACAACACAAAGGTATTTTATATTTTTGTCCCATATAGAGCCTCATAGGGTGTCATACCTATGCTAGAATGAAAATTGTTGTTGCACGTGAATTTGATCAATGGCAAGTATCAATCCTAACTATTAGAATCCTCTAGTACACAAGCTTTCAATAAATCCTCTAAGGGTTAAAAGGTCCTTTTTTACTATCCATTTGTTTAGGATGATAAGCTACACTAAGATGAAGTTTAGTCCTAAGAGTTTGATGTAAACTTCCTCAAATTTAGGAGTTTTAGGATCCTTGTCAGATATAATGTTGGATGAAACTCCATGCACTCTTCTAATTTCTCTTATATATTGTTGAGTATAATGGACTTAGTCCATATTTTTTATTAGTCTGTTACTATTTTTATCTATAAATAAACAATCTATATATGTGTATTTTACACAAGGAAGATTAATTCATAATTATTTTCTCTTTTATTTTAAATGGTATCAAAAGCTTAGAGTTAGGTTAAATTTTTTTTTGTAAACCCACTGTTCACCGCTGTTTTCCCGCAGTTGTCTCCACTGCTCTTATACACCTCTGTACCTCTTTTTCTCTTCATTTCTTTCACACTCTTATATTTTCTATTTGTTATGGCGGAGGCTGCAAACAAAGGCTATTTTTCTTGAGATTTTTCTCCCTCTTTTAAGGTTGTTTCTCTCACTTCATCTATGGCCTCTTTTGCTGTTGTATATGATTCATCCATCTATACTAATTATGTTAATGTATATCTATATCATTCACTCGTCTTTAAAACAAACTTTTCGTTTTTATGAGACGTTTTCAGAAGTTTGGGAACATGAAAACTTATTATACATCAATGATACGCAACGTCTTTATGGTGTGTGTCAAAAATCTCTTCAATTTTATTGCTCCTAGACGTCTTGATGGTACAATGGCATAATATTTAGGTAAAATTCATGCTTTCTTCATGATATTAATGAGTTATTACCTTCTGCCTCTACTCCTTCTCAAGAATTAGAGCAAAGGTCCAAATTTTTCATGTTATTAGCCTTACATGGACTTCCTGATGATTATGCCCATGTTCGTGACCAGATTTTGGGATCTCCTATTGTGCCCAATTTTACTCCTACATATTCCACCCTTCTTCATGTGCCAAGTAAACATACTACTGATATACCTATTAGTTTTCTTGATAACTATTCTGCTTTAGCATCTTAGTGTGATGATCACACTCGTCCTCACAAGCCAGGCAAAGGATGTCACAAGTGTGACCATTGTGGGAAACTTTGCCATAAAATTGACAGGTGTTATGTTTTACATTGTCGTCCTCCTAAATCTATAGCAATTGCCCAAACTTCTCCTCCTATGCAACCTTATATTGTGGATCCTATTCCATCTAATATATCAGGCCACCCTGTTATTTTCAATTAATTTCTTAAATGGTATGAGGATCGTCAAAACTCTGGTTCCATTACTTCTGTTTCACATACAACACATACTGGTACATCTTTTGTTGGCATCACTCACTCCAATTCTCTTGATCCTTGGGTTCTAGACTCAGGTGCCACAAATCACATTACTGGTAATAAAACTTTTTTCTCTTATATATCTACCTCTGGTTATTTACCTTCCATTACCATGGCTAATGACTCTAGGGTTTCATCTCATGGTGTTGGTACTATTAATCTCCTTCCTTCGTTATCTATTAATAATGTTATTTATGTCCCTAGGTCTTCCTTTAACTTATTATCTATAAGTCGTCTCACCCATTCCCTTGATTGTGTCATTTCTTTTACCAAAGATTCTGTTTGTTTACAGGACCGGAGTTTGGGATGGATGATCGGCAAATGATGTAAGTCTCATGGTCTTTATCACCTATAAACATTTGCACATGTTGGCACGGTCATGGATTCTCCATCTCTTCTTCATGCTCAGTTGGGTCATCCTAGTCTTGTCAATACGCAACAACTTGCTTCAAGTCTGTCCAAGTTATCCAATTTGTCTTGTGAGTCGTGTCATTTAGGAAAACAAAGTCGTAATTCTTTTTCTAAGAGTGTTTCACAACGTGTTTCGTCTCCATTTGCCTTAGTTCATTCAAACATTTGGTAACCCAGTCGTGTTAAGTCTAATTTAGGATTTCAATATTTTTTTACTTTTATTGATGATTTTTCAAGATGTACTTAGTTATTTTTAATGAAAATTCGTTCTAAATTCTTTTCTATATTTCAATCTTTTTTTAATGAAATTAAAAATCAATTTGGAGTTTCAATTCAAATCTTACGCAGTGATAATGCCTGTGAGTATATTTCTCATTCTTTTAACACTTTTATGAAATCTCATGGCATTCTTCACCTAACTTCATGTACTTATACACCTCAACAAAATAGGGTGATTGAACGCAAGAATAGACATCTTGTTGAAACTACTCATACTCTTTTAATTCATGGCGGGGTTCCTCAAAGGTTTTGGGGTGATGTTATTCTTAGTGCATGTTATTTAACTAATTGTAAGTCATTCACAATTTTAAATAATAAAATTTCTCATTCTATTTTATTCCCTCATGAACCTTTTCATCTCTTACCTCTTAAAGTTTTTGGGTCTAGTTGCTTTGTTCATAATTTTGGTCCTGGTCTTCATAAATTATTTGTTCGGTCACACAAATGTGTCTTTTTAGGATTTACTAAATCTCAAAAAGGATATAATATTTCTCACCCTCTCTTAACCGTTACTTCATTTCTGCAAATGTCACATTTATTGATTCTTCTTTTTATTTTAAGTCTTTATCTTCTCCACCTATGTCTCCATCTAAGCAAGTACATATTTCAATTGTCTTTGATACTCCAATTGTGTCTAGTGTACCTAAAGATTCCTCTCATCCACCACCTCTTCAAGTTTACAGTCATCATCAGACTTTTCATTGTCCATCTGGTGACTCTTCTTGTGTCAGCTCTTCCGCTCTCTCCGTCTCTAACAATTAAACTTGATCTTCCCATTATCATTCGTAACAGTATACGTTCTACTCGTAATCCCCCTCCACATTATATTGTATTAAGTTATCATAAACTATCTCAACCATTTTATACTTGTCTTTTGTTTATTTCTTTTGTGTCCATTCAAAAAAGTGTAGGTGATGCCTTAGCCCATCCTGGTTGGCGTCAAGTAATGTTTGATGAAATAAGTGCTCTTCAGAATAGTGGAACTTGGGAACTCGTTCCTTTATCTGCTGGGAAATTGTTGTTAGTTGCAGGTGGGTTTTTGTTATCAAAGTTGGTCCTGATGGTACTATTGATCGTCTCAAAGCTCATCTTGTGGCTAAAGGTTATACAAAAATTTTGATTTAGACTATAGTGATATTTTTTTTCTGTAGTGGCAAAGATGGCTTATGTCACTTATTCATAGTTATGGCAGTTCTTCAAAGATGGCCTCTTTATCAAAAAATGCTTTTCTTAATGGGGATTTAGAGGAAGAAATTTATATTGCGCAACCTCCAGGTTTTGTTGCTCAGGAGGAGTCTTTTGGATTGGTATGTCGTCACTCCAAATCTTTATATGGCCTTAAGCAGTTTCCTAGGGCTTGGTTTGAAAAATTCAGCAGTGTTGTCAATAATTTGGTATGACTCGCAGTGAGGCAGATCATTCAGTTTTTTATCGTCACTCAAGAGCTTGGTCTATCTATCTAGTGGTATATATTGATGACATTGTTCTTATAGGCAATGATACCAAGGCATCTCTTAGATAAAACAATATATTTGTCACCACTTTCAAACCAAATATCTTGGCAAACTCATATATTTCTTGGGAATTCAGGTAGCACAATCTAACAATGGTATTGTTATCTCTAAAAAAATATGCATTGGACATTTTGGAGGAAATTGGATTGATGAATTCAAAATCTGTTGAAACACTCATGAATCCTAATGTCAAACTTCTACCTAGTCAGGGGGAGCCTCTTTTAGATCTTGAGAAATATAGAAGATTAGTTGGAAAGTTGAATTATCTTATTGTTACTTGTCCTTATATTTCATTTGCAGTTAGTGTGGTGAGTCAATTTCTTAATTCCCCGTGTGTTGATCATTGGAATGCAGTCATTCGTATATAGAAGTATATTAAAGGTTCTCTTGGAAAAAGCTTACTATATGGTCATAGTAACCATAGTAAAGTTGTATGTTATTCAGATGCTGATTGGGCAGGATCTCCATCTGATAGAATATCTACTTCTGGATATTGTGTTCTTATTGGTGATAATTTTATTTCTTGGAAAAGCAAGAAACAACATGTTGTGGCAAGATCTAGTGTTGAAGCAAAATATAGAGTTATGGCCTCAGCTACCTGTGAGCTTATTTGACTTAAACATTTACTTAAAAAATTACAATTTGGAGAGACCACTAAAATGACACTTATATGTGATAATCAGGCTGCTCTTCATATTAGCTCAAATCTTGTCTTTCATGAAAGGACTAAACATATTAAGATTGATTGTCATTTCATTCGAGAGAAAATTATATCCGGAGACATCAAGACTAAATTCATTAATTTGAATGATCAGTTAGCTGATATTTTTACTAAATTTTTACGGGGACCTAGAATTGATTATATTTGTAACAAGCTTGGTTTATATGATTTATATGCACCATGTTAAGGGGTAGTGTTGAATATAATAAGCTTAGCCCATATTTTCTATTAGTCTGTTATTATTTTTATCTATAAATAAACAATCCCTATGTGTGTATTTTACACAAGGGAGATTAGTTCATAATTATTTTCTCCTTTATTTTAACATATACAATTCGATCAACTCTTCCAATGAATACGTAATGTTATGGGTAAGAAGTGAGCAAATTTTGTTAACCTATCCACGATAACCCAAATGGAATCAAATTTTTGAATAGTTTTTGGTAAGTCAACTACAAAATTCATCGTTATACAATCCCATTTCCATTTAGTTATATCTAATGATTTTAGCATTCCTGTTGACTTTTGGTGTTCTATCTTAGCTATGTAACAAACTAAACATGTTACCACAAATTGTGCTATCTCCTTCTTCATATTGGGCCATTAAAACATTTTCTTAAGATCTCGGTACATTTTTGTTGTGCCTAGATGTATATTCATTTTGCTTTTGTAGGCTTCTTTTAAAACCACCTTTTGATTTTTTACATCATTAGGCACACACATCCAATCACTAAATCTCAAAATTTCTTCCTTTGTTTTGTTTTACCAACTTTTTTTTCTTTTGAAGGAATTCATCACTTGTTTTGGCCTCATGGATTTGTCTTTTTAAATGACTTGTAATCTAAGTTGTGCTCTATTTCATCTTGTTATGGCTTAGTGTAATTAACAAATTCATGTCTCTAAATTTTTCTAACAAACTCATTTCTTGAATCATCAATGAGAAGGCATATAAGAATTTTCTGCTTAAAACTTCTGTCACTACATTTGCCTTTCTTAGGTGGTAATATAATTCAAAATCATAATCTTTCAAAATTTTCATCTATCTTCTTTGTCTCATTTTTAACTCCTAGTCAAACAAGTATTTGATGCTCTGGTGATCACTAAAAACATAAAATTTACCACCATACATATAATGTCTCCATATTTAGAGTGCAAAAACAATGACAACTAGTTTTGATCATGAGTTTGGTAATTTCTCTCATGTGTTCTTAGTTGCCTAGAAGCATATGCTACTGCCCTTCTATTTTGCATAAGAACACATCCTAACCCCATCTTGAAAGCATCACAAAATATCACAAAGTGTCCAATAGGATCGGATAATGCTAATAGAGGGAAAGTGATTAATATTTTCTCGAGTTCTTGAAAACTATTCTCGTATTTTTCTGTCAAATCAAAAGTCAGACCTTTCTTGGTAACTTGAGTTAAACACGTAACTACTAGCACTACACATTTTACACATCGTTATTTATATAGTTCAAGCCCTAACTACAATTATACATTCTCACTAGCACTATATACGTATAAATATATCCTCATGGATTCTGATTCTTTCATTTTTCCAAAGATCAACTAATCCAAAGCATGGTGTACCATGGATTCATATGAATAGATGTGACAAGGATGGTAAAAATGACAATGATGAGACCTATCAGGTAGATTGTAGCAGAGCCATCAAGGAGGGTTAAGAGTGTTTATCGTTATTTCCAAAAGTTAATATATTGTTCTAGGTGTCCACATTCCATTACATGTCCAAATATAGCATTTGTCACAGTAAAGAAAGGAATGTCTTCTATTTTCTTATGAATATACATATTACATGGATGAGAGAAATAAAAAACATAAGAAAAATGAGAATAAATTCCGTAGAAATTAAATAATATAAAACTAAATATCATGCTTATATAAAGTTTCTATTATATTTTAAATAGACAAAAATAAATCATTCTTGTAATGAGTAGTTAGAATAAATAAAACTCATCAAATCCATATAAAATTATTTTATATTGTCTAAATTTTTTCTCATTTAAACCTTCAAGATAAAACTTTTAACTACAATTTAATACAAACTTAAGTATACTTATTATTAGTTCTCTTTTTTACCTTAAACAATTAATAATTATTATTTTATTTATTTTGAATTAATGTATATATGTTTATATATAATTTTAACGCATACAATATTTACTGTTTATATGAATAAAGATAAGTATTTGAGTCTCGATACATAAGTTCAAATATTACATCATAATATAATTCTTTGTAAATATTTGGTTCAATTATGAACTATATTTAACAATAAGGATCAAAAACATTAAAAAATGACAGATATTTAAAAGTGGATAAATGCTTTATAGAAAGTAAGACGTGACGGTATTTGTATGAAAATATATTTAAATATTTTAAAACAAATACATAAAATATCTATCATTTATTGTTATCACCGGTATAATAAAATCTTTAAATTTTTGTGTAAATGCTTTTTTTTTCCTCAAACCGTGTTTGTTTTCTACTCACGTTGCACCTTTCACTTTTTTAAAAATAAATATTAATGTGCATTTCTTTTTTCATTTTAATTAATGTCTCTTACCATAATAACCTAATATAAAATAACAAATGCAATATGTTAGACCGAAGTTACTATTTGATGGTTCAAGATTATTCCAAGTTTTAATCTCTTTTAGAATATCAAATATGCTTGATTTATAGATCTTAGAAACTCTTAACAAAACTTGTATCCATAATACAAATATTAGCAATTAACTTAATAACAAAAGAAAAATACACACAGGTAAACATAACAATGATACTATTTGTAACAACAAAAACTAGTTAAATATGAGGGAAGATAACATTTGTCGATTGAAAACAAAACTAGGGTATTAACCAACCGAGTCAAACTTTCAAGCTGCTAGTGAATCTAAAAATACCTCTGAGTAGGAAAGAAACCCAAAACATTCATAGCAGAAGGAAGACTACTGCATATAGACTTGCAGACGTGCTTGATACAACTGCAAAATCAAACTAAATAAAAGTAAAAACTCAAAAAATAAACTTTGCATGTCTGCCATCTGATGCACTGAAACTTGTTTTTGCTCGTTTCTCATTCCTATTCACAAAGATTATTCCGCACTTTCAAGCTCTTTGGAAAACAAAGCTTTTCCTTTAGGACGGGTTCAGGGTTCTGAAACACGAATAAGGAAACTATTCTTCCTCTAACAAACTCTATACTTATATTATAGCAACTACAACAATAAAAAAATGGATATAAAAAGCAGGGCACACTGGAATAGATAAATTTCATGGGTTGATGACTTGCCCTTTGTCCACTGGGCAATGAGTGTAAATTGGGTGTACAGATCTTGGATTAGGTCAACCTATCATTACAAACTCAAAATACAAGCAGCACATAGTAAAAGAGATTTGAACAAATAGAGACAAGGCACTGAGTCACATCTAAGAGAGAAAAAACACCACATTCAAAATATTGAAAGCATTATGCACAAAAATCTTTTAAAAGTCTTTTAAAAGTGATCTCGCATACCATCACATAAGACAAACAAAACTAGAAAGGCACCTGCACCAGGCAAAAACTTTAAATGATCAGAAAGTAAGGGGACTAAAACAAAATTGAACTAACTGATTCGACATAACTTATAATGAACAGTGTACACCACACTTAGCTAGACACAAACCACAAGAAGAATATCTAGCCATGCAAAGAAGTAAGATAATACAAATCTATTTTTAAGTGCTTGTAGATACTTGGTAATGAATGTAGAGGTTTATCAACTATTTGTAGCAAAGCACGAAAAACTTTGAAGTTTACTTACTAGCTTTTCAATTATATTAACTGCAGAATTGAAAAATAAAAAGTATTCAAGAAATTACATGCTTGCAATACCTGAAATTATATAACCTGACCTTAGCTTAGGACTCCGCAATTTCAATGCTTTCCTGTCTTTTTTTCTTTGTTGTAGATTTAAACACCAGACAACAAGTATTATCCATGACTTTCTCTCTTCTTCCTTTTTTTTCTAATCGAAAAGGTATTTGAGAAAGTAAACTTTAAATTTAACTTAACCTAACAAAACAATGTATAATCTTCAACACAACTCCATCGCTGCTGCTCACTGTTCTCTCTCTCCACACTTTTATATTCAGCGATTGGATATGTTTAAGTAACCACACGTTTGTTTATATATATATATATATATATATAATTTTGTTTTAACTGAGACCACCCTCCCTTCTGTGATCATCTAACCATGCACGTGTCTTAACTCTTAATTCACATGAATTTTTCAATCCCTTTCAACTGCATGTGGTACAAACATTGGTCGAGTCAACTTGGATGGAGAAACACTTGTGTAGTATTTGCACTCCAACACTCTAACTTGTAATCTTCCTTTTACTTTGAATAATTAATTAATCATTTGGACTAATTAGTTCATTTCAACACCTTTCATCTATTTTTTTTGTAATTTGCTCTGTTTCCATATATACGTGCCAGTCCACAGCAGAGTTTGGAAAGAAATAAACAGTCATCGTACACATCCACACTCTAACACACCAGATGTTTGCGCAAACCATAAAAGGGAGATGAATAAAATAAAATTGAGCCAACTGCACAACAGAGCTTATAGTGAATGTATAATATTATCATGATCTTATATCTTTTAATAAAATGCCAGTTGCTGTGGCTACAAATTTTCACGAAAGTGAAAAAGAAAACAATGCATTTTCGTACATTTACTCTCTGAACAGTAGCCGAACCGACGTATACACATTACTCCAATAATTAATAAGCACCACTGAAATCATTACTCGATTTTTAATTAACCAAAATGAAAAGAACCTGTTACCAAAAGAAAATATTGAATTATAAAACCACTAGAGGCACCCAAACATATCCAGTTGGTCAATGGGATAAAAAAGTACATTAAACACCGAATGTAAAGTAATTTGAATGAGATAAAGAACCAGTTCAGCCGAAACTGAAATGTTGTCTGACTAGCCTTCATCTTGGACGACAAATCACAATTTTAGGGCAACATTTAAGTTGCTGCATATTAACCGATGTTTTTCATCAATCTTTCCTTTTCCTTAAATTTCTCCAACATGAATCCAGTGGAAATATAGGGAACTAATAATGAGCCTCGAGTAAATTGGATATTTGACATCCGAGTAATTATACCATCAGTGTGTGTTTCAGTAGTGACTGTGGTCATGAAACAGTTGCAGCAGTAAAGATAAAGAATCTACGTATGTTGTGATACTGAAAGAATGGATGATAATGATATTACCAATAATCACCACAGGAACATGAGCCATCTTTAAAATGGTGGAATCTATTAATATCTCTAACAATAATTTCCCTTGAAACAATTTTACATACAAATTTGAAAAAAATGTGGCAGTCGACACAAATTCGTAGATTTTTCTTCACCCTTATAGGGGCACCAGGTGGCGTAGCAATTAATCCAAAGGCCACAGCAAGTTTCTCACTGTGGTGATATAAGAGCTTCTCCTTTTCACTTCTGTTCACATTATGTATATCAATCTCTACAACGGGACTGTATCCAGCCTTACTTAGAAGGTCACCCAACTGATCCAATTTAGCGTATATTTCATCACTTCTAGAATGACTTCTGTCTCCAACTATGAAAGTGTATACCTTGTCTTTGATCTCAATCCAGCTCATTCCAGGCTCCTTCTTCACCTTGCTGTCTTTCATTAGCTTTCTAACCTTAGCAACATTTTCCCACATCCCTGCAGAGGCATAGATGTTTGCAAGGAGAACATGGGTACCGGATTTCTCTGGCTCTAGATCAAAAAGCATCTCTGCAGCTTTCTGACCGAGTTCTATATTTTTATGGATTCTCGCAGCTCCTAGAAGTGCCCCCCAAACTGAGCCATCGGCCTTAAATGGAATGGAATCTATAAGCTCCACTGCTTCGTTTAATTTCCCAGATCGTCCAAGGAGATCAATCATGCAAGCATAATGCTCTTGTGTGGGTTTAATCCCAAACATTTCCTCCATTTTTTCAAAATATTGGCTTCCTTCGTTTACCAAGCCAGCATGATTGCATGCACAAAGAACACTAACTAGAGTAATATGGTTGGGCGACACACCATCTCTAAGCATTTGATTGAACAACTGAAGAGCCTCTTTGCCATGGCCATGCTGAGCATATCCTCCAATCATTGCAGACCATGAGACTATTCCTCTGTTAGGTATCTCAAAAAAGGCACGATCAGCATCCTCTATGCTTCCACATTTTGCATACATATTAACCAGAGAGTTGCTAGCAAAAATATCACCCATAAATCCAAACTTGATGGCATGGACATGTAATTGTTTCCCTTGCTCATATGCAGACAACTTTGCACATGCATTTAAGAGAGAACTGCAGATAAATGGATCTGGCTTGATATCAGCATCTTGCATTTGTAAATATAGCTTTAAAGCCTCCTCCCCATCCCCATATTGAGAATATGCTGTTATCATGGATGTGTAAGCCACCAAATCTTCCCAGTTGCGCTCTTCAAATATTTTTGAAGCTTCTTCCATACGGTTACATTTTCCATATGTGTCAAGAAGACTGTTTATAACATAGAAATCTGAATAAATTCCAGATTTGAAGGAAATTGTATGAATCTGCTTGCACACCTTAATTGCCTGCAAGCTGGCCACAGATTTGAGAACTGTTGAAATAGTAGTATGGTTGAAATCTATATCTTCATTGTACATTTTAGAAAAAAGTGAGACTGCTTCTAGGTCATCGCCACATTGAGAGTAACCAGAGATCAAAGCATTCCATGCAATAACGTCCTTCTTTGGCGTTGAATCATAAGCTCTTCTCGCATCATCCATAATTTCACACTTGGAATACATATCTATAAGTCCAACAGAAGCAAACAAATCTGAATCGGCATCCATCTTTATCAGACTAGAATGTAACTGTCTACCCAAGTCCTTGAACCCCATTGCAGCACAGGCCTTTAAAGCACTTGACAGTGTAAACATATTGGGAGAAGTTCCTGAGCTATTCATCTCATCCAACAGCATTAAAGCCAAATCATTTCGATCGTGAAGAACACAACCTGCAATAACTGCATTCCAAGAAACAACATCCGGGTGTGCAATTTCCTGAAAAACTGCAACCGACCCTACAATCTCCCCCGCTTTAGAATACATGTCAACTAACGCATTTGCAGAAAATTGATCCAAATCAAGCCCTATCTTCAGCATAAGTCCATGAAGCGTCCTTCCTAAACCACCATCCTGCAACCCGGCGCAGACATTCAATATGATGGAAATGCTGAACTCATTAGGCCTTATTCCACTCCTCACCATTTCCTTAAACAGATCCACAGCCTCACCTCTCAGCTCACTTTGCACATAACAAGAGATCAAGGCATTCCACGAAACAACATTTTGCTCCAGAATTCCACCAAATAACTTCTTAGAATCATCTAGTAACCCACACTTGGCATACATAACAACCAAAGTGTTACCAACAAACCCATCAGACTCGAATCCCGCGACCACAGCCATCCCATGAACCTTCCTTCCCAAGTTCAAATCTCTCTTCATCGAGCATGCCTTAAGCACACTAGGAAAGGTATACTCATTGCACTTGACACCCAACAAGAACATCTCATCAAACACCAACAGTGCCTCATCCACAAACCCATTTTGCACATACCCGGATAACAAAGAAGACCAAGAAACCACATCTGGTTCAGAACTTTCATCAACCAGCTTGCGGGCATAGCCAAAACGACAGCACTTAGAATAGAGTGTCACCAAGTAGTTCCTGAGACTCGGATGGCGGGAAAATCCAAACTTGATCAAGTGGGCATGGAGTTCCATACCTGAAGTTAGGGACTTTGCAGCAACACATTGTGATAAGAGGTTGGAATAGGATACGGGGGGTTTTGTGAGGCTTTGTGGATCTTTTACGATGGTGGCAGGACACGTGGTTTGTATAGTGAGGGGTTTGAATGCCAAGTAGAGACGTTGAAGAGTACTGTGTGGAAGGAAATTGATGTACCGAAACCTTGAAGATGTTTTGTTCATTGACAACATGATGTTGTTATTGCAAATTGCACACGCCTTCTCTCAACGTATGAAGAGAAATTTTGAGATTTTGCAGGAATGGTTATATGATGATGCTTTCTTCTGCGTCTGCTTCTGATTCTGACACTGATGCTTCGACTGATATTTCTGCTATCATAAATACGAGGAAAATTATTACGATGTTTCTGCAACTCAACCCCATTGCTGCTTCTGCTTTGTGTTTGTGTCTCAAAAACTTACTTGGGTTTGTTTATTTTAATGAAATATGAAAAAAAATTCGGGAATCTATTTGCTATTAAGTAATACATGTAATTAACATAAAGATTTATTCTAATATTATTAGTTATTTAGATTTATTATGCTTGAATAGAAGAATACATTTTCTTCAAAATTTGAATATGTTACTAATAAGGATTTAATGTGACTAGAAAAATTTCACTTAACAAAATTTATTTTGTTGCTTATTCGTCTTATTATAAAAATAGTACAAGTCTTATTATTATAAAAAGAACATAAAACATATTAACATTATTTGTTTTTATTTTTTTATTTTTTCAGGATTTGAGAAAAAATTAAAAAACGAAAAATAGTTTTTCTTTTTATATTCTCTTTGTAGTTGTTTTATTGTTTTTCTTACTTTTAAGAGAGAGTGTAATAATTTTCTCATTAGAATATAAAAAAAAAAAAAGATATTGTAAGTTTTTTTTTTTCATTATTTATTTTAGTTGTAAGTTCTCTTATTATAGTATCTGGTGACCAAAAAGTTGAACGAGAGTTTGATTTTCGTTAAATCTAAGTATACTCTGTGTTTGTAATTAGTATAATCTTTATATTAAAAAAATAATGATTTTTTACTGGATATATTGTGGTAGTATGAATAATTTAGTATTTAAGTGTATCCATTAGTAATTAACTTTTTTTTAGTAGTTAACGGTAATTCAATCACTAATATTTAAAGTGAAAAGTGCATAAGTTAATTTTAAATTCATTAGAATAAAAATATAAGATAGAAAAGTTTAATGAGCATAATTTTGCCTTGTTGAAACTAAACATGAATGTAATTTTGAGAAAAAAACAATTATGCAAATGTAATTAAAGAAAGATTAGTGGACATCACATATTAATATTAAAGGTGAAAAGAAACTAATGACAATATTACTATAAATCTGCACTTAGCACAATGAAAAAATGACAAATGCAGTTTTATAAAGTAATTAAAAAAAGACTATTATTTGGACACTCTCATCAAATTATCCAAGATTAAGTTACTTCATACAAAAATATTCTTAAAAAAATATTCTTAAAGAGAAAATTATATATTCTTCTAACAAGTGAGTTTACATCAATGAAAACCAAAATTTATTATTTGTCCAACTTTTAGTGGCAAACCTCTTGATAATTTATGGTTGAAAAATATTAATCATCTAATCAATACCATAATAAATAATTTGTATTGATCTCTTCTTGATTTAACACTAAAGATATATACTATCTAAAGATTGATTTAGTACTAAGTGTGTATCATTTAATTGATTAAGTAATAAAATGTTCCAATTTATTTATGGTTAAACACTAATTTTTGTTCAAACCCTTGTACACCAATCTATATAGAACTACTGTACATTAAACTTTGTGAAGAAAATGTCGTGTACTGACATCTACAAAAAGAGCTTAATAGCTCTGAGATTAAAGACTTTTATAAACAATTACCATCGTGTTCTATCTTTCTTATAATAATAAAAAATATATATATACTATAGGAAATCCCAAAAGAATATTTTAGTTTTCATATTAATGAAGACTCTACTCAAAACTATACAATAATACCTCCACCAAATAAATTTCCATTCATTATCGCTGTTTGTAACAGTATTACTCTTTAATTTTGACCATTGCAAACTTTCAAAACTCATCTTTCCAATACTAAGGATGTTCCGTTTTCCGAGATAAAAACATATTGTATAGAACAAATTAAATATACAATCAAAATTGTATATCTATATTACAAAAACTAACGTCGTAGAAAGATAAGAAATCAATATCGAAGTTCGGAAATTTGACATACTTGAGTATTTATTTATTTAAGATTTAATTGCATAAAATGAAAATTTTACCATGGCAAAATACTCGTGTTCCGAGTAATATTCTAATTCATCAGACGGGAAAGAGATTAAATGTTTATTTTTTATATTTAAGTTAAATATTTAATTAAAAAAAAACTAAAGAGAAACACGGGTAAATAAAACTGGATTGTTCGGACTTCCGCCGCATCAGCAAAAATGCCGTAATCGTTCAAGCGTAAAACAATCCAATTTTATATATAATAAAAAAAAAGGTAAAAACAGTGATTCATCAAGTTCTCAAGTAATGTAAAATCATCCAGTAGAGAAGATCAGTAGTGCCGTTCACTACAGAAAATTCATCAAGTACACTTACAAGGGAAACTACCAAGAACATGACATTAAAGAAGTGCCAAGGCATCTTCAAAATCTTCACTCTAATCCTGCACAAATATAAAATGAAAATTGAAGCACGCTTAAAGCATTACTACAACATGAAAACATAAAGATTAAGCTAAAATATGAACTGATCAACACATGGAAACGTACGGTATTTATGCCATACAGTATTACTTTTACGTTCTATCCTGTCCATACAGTTCCAATATTTTATAGTTTAATGGATACCTGCTGATATGCAAGTTTTACCCTGTTTCAAATGTTTTACATAAAATAGTGCTAGCTGCTATTTGCGAACATCAAATGCATTAAATCCGCTCTCATGAACAATTTTTATCATTAAATGTGATTATTAAATGACATGCAAATATCATTTCTCTGTATTACATCATACAGATGTTTAGACATCACAAACTGATGAAGCAAGTTTGTAAACCAACTATTGTTATCTTAAGCGCCCTAGCCTCTCAAGTCCTGTCATAAGAGCTGAAATTGTGGTTCTCATTGTGGTTAGCCAATTAGAATGTAAAAAAAAAAAAAAAAAAAAAAAAAAAAAAAAAAAAAAAAAAAAAAAAAAAAAAACATGTTCTTCATCAAGGATTCACATTGAAACATGCAAAATCATGCCGAAATATCTGTTCACATGTTTCATTTTACGTTAAGGAATAGGAAATTGAAGTGAGTTGAACTCAACTAAAGCTAAAAAAACTACTACTAGATTTTTAAGTCAACAGGAGTTTGAAGTAAAATTTGTTTCCAACTAGATCTGAAAAAAAAAAACTGTCAAACATGTTAGCACAATATTCAATGAAAACCAAAAGTTAGTTTAGATGTTGCAACTGAAAGTCAACGCACCCTTAGTCAAGTTGAGTTAATTAAACCTCACCCTCAATCCAACTACATCCTCTTCAGATGCTAAATCTGAGTGATTCTAATTCATTGTTCTTAGCCCAAGGATATATCGCTTTATAAGAACCCATTTGTGGAAGAACAGTGACACAACTAACAAAACTAAGAACAGAGTAATGAAATGAGGACGCAAAGGGGCTACAATGGGGTACCTATTGGACAACAAATAAAATTACAGCATTTAATAATCTGAGAAAGCTCTAGTTCCTTGAGCAAAGAATGAAGAAATTTACAAATTAGGGTACCGATATTTCATCAGTGAAACATCGTAGCCACCTCCATTATTACAAAAATCTTCACAACGCAGAGCAGTTCAGGTTACAACAAAGATGTGATTGTGTCACGTACTATTCAATGTCAGAACAACAGATCCTTTTCACCCTTTTGGGCTCAAGGCTCGGCGGGCACATGTACCATCCTGCCTGAGATCAGTTTGAAATCAATCACTATCGACCTTTCGGACTTGAGACTCGAGCGTTTTGTGCCATCTAGCCTGAGATTGGTTTGAAATTGATCCCTTACGAACTTCTCGGCTCGAGGTTTGTGTACCATTCAGCCTAGTATCAGCCTTGGCCCTACTAGTATGCAGCCCATATCAATTTTGGATCGATTACAAGGAAATTTAATAAGATTTATGCAGAGCTGCCACTATTTCAGATAAAAGGCTAAAATATGGCAATCAGGGTATCATACAATATAGCCAAATATCAGGGATTCTTAGCTTCTCATTTAGTAAACTTATCTACTTTCTCATTTATATCATGGGGAAGGACGTTGTAAATAACCTATGTGAGGCAGACACTTTAAAATGCTCTAAGGAAAGGACGTTGTAAATAACCTTTAGAATGTGTACCAATGTTATTCTCTAAACACTAGACAATATATGATAATTTTACCTTCTCTAAAGAAACTACTTTTCTTTCTCCATGCAAGATTCCACTTCTAACTTATAGGAGACCTCCAACCGGGAAGAGAATCGAAACCACTATCTAACCAACAATTTTCACCTCCTCTAATCACATACCAAGCAAGACACAGAATTGATCCACAATTACATGACCTGCCACCTAATTCACATCCTTTATCTGTCACTCCTACAACCAATCCTCAAAGTGGAAGCATTGGTTGGCGTAGGGCTCTTCCAAGAGGTATTTGATGTACTTGAAATCCCATCCCGTTTATAATTTTTGAGTTATCATCATTTGCCTATATTACTCCGTTCTATCCTCAAAGTTCTCTATTTCTATTTCAAATATATCTTTGAAGCACTTGATCATCATGGATGATGACAAACTGGGAGTTGGTTTCATCTCCTCTCGGAAAAAGGTAATTTGTGGTTCTGGGTCTATCCTATTACAGTTTGTCCTAATAGTGAGGTGGATCGTCTTAAAGATCAGTTGCCTAAAATGCAGTCAGATAATCTTGATTACAATGATACTCTATGTTGTAGCCAACAGCATCTGCTTCTTTCTTGCTACGGATGCAATTCACAATAGGCCACTACATCAAATGGATATGATGATTAGATTTTGATGGAACAACATCTTGGGTTTGTAGATTGGGAGGATCAAGTCTAATTTGCAAACTCAGTCTCTGGATAGGCCAAAATAGTTTATAAAAGCTTGGTTTGGGAAATCAGCCGCTTGTCAAGAGTATTTGGCAGGAAGAGAAATAAATCATTCACTTTTCTAGGTACTCTAGACTGTTCCCAGTTTGATTGGTTGAACCATCCAGTCCAGACCAAATTTAATAACTATGGTTCAAATGATCAATTGGCATACATCTCAACAAAGTCTTTGAGCGACTTCAGATCCTGTTCACGTGTTCCAAGCTTGGTGATTTATGTGTCCAGCTTGAGGGAGAATGCTAGAAAAATTGTTTTCTGTTGTATATACTGACTACACCTACCTTTTCCAATGTAGTCAATAACTGTGAGTGCGAATAGATATATACATATTTATGTGTGTGTGTGTGTGTGTAGACGTATAGATACACAAACACACATAAATATCATTCACCTGAGGAAGACATGGTTCATGTAAAGTTAAAACACCAACCAAACAGCAAACCCAAGCAAACAAAATAGCAAGAAAAAGGGACTCGATCAGGGTCTGGTCTGAAACAGCCTCTCATGGTGGCTGGCAACAGTGACCGCAGACCAGAGATGCACAGTCAAACAGTAGGAACTGGGTAAAAAGCATTAGAAACGAGGAAGAGTCTGCAGACCATGTAAATCACACAGCAAAAGTTCATTTTGATACATTTTAACAATTAGTTAAAATTAAATTATTAAAATAAAACAATGATTGAGTACATTGAGCAGCAACTGCTTATATGTTCAAAAAGGTTCTGATGAAGACATAGGTATAGCACAATAGATAACTATAGGAAACAAACCGAATGAACATGCATCATAGAGGAATAATGATATCTCAACTGTAACAAATATATAGAATACAAATCATAAACACGTCAGGGTGGACATATACCTGTTCCATTGAAGTAGAATCAGTATTTGTCTGCTCTTGTGTACCAATGGATTCACCATCAGCTTGACCTCTGTCGTCATGAATCATATCTTCAGGTTTTTCTTCAACATTACCCAACACTATATTATAATTCAGGCCTTTTATATCTGCAGGAAGCTGGCCAGACTTCAATGCCTGCAATCATGTACACTGATTAGATGTACAGAATCATTACAGTCCTTTTCATAATAGATTAAATAATTAAACAAGGAAAAATCAGTTTACAACAGCTAAAGCTATTCTTAGTTTACACCATTATTGAAATTAATAAGTATCACATTTATATATGTAATTTTGGAATATATTAAATTAAGGGCTATATAATTATATTCTTATATTGTTGTTCAAATAAAAACTATACTTAAGCTATTCATCGGTGTAAGAATGGTATCAAATACTTCTCAAATTAAATTAGGACAAGTCCACATTTTTTCAGTTTTTTGAATATACAATATCATGAATCAAAGAAATAACCAGCAAAATATCATAATAAGACTCCCTAAACCAAATGCTAAAAACATAAAAAACAATTACCCTCCTCTTTCTGTAAACCACTAAAGAAAACCAAGAGAAACTCCTCCACTTGTGCCTACCCAAATCCAACCTACCCCACGCAGCAAATAATCCAATCTACATATTCTATGCCGGCATGTAGCAATGTTGACAAAAAAACAGAGTGTGGGTCAGTGTTCCTAAAGCTCCGGTGATATGCGACACATTTCATAGAATCTTCCTGCAGATCATCCCTCTATTAGCAGGTCATTAGTTACAGACTATCCTCTCGTGTTATTTACAATAATCTCAATATAGTGTTAAGCAAGAGTATGACAAACAAAAACTTAAAATCCAACAACCAATTATCTAATTTAGAAAAGTAAGCACCTTTTCAAGTCTAGCGACCTCCTCAAGAGTCTGAGAATTCACAATGGCAGCCTGCATAAAGCAGAAACACGTCAAACCACAGGTAACCAAGATTAGCAGTTATCAGAGTGTGTCCCTCTGCTCTGGACTTTTGGAATGGCTTCCAATGGTTTGCTGTAAAGATATGTGTAGAAGAAAGAAGGATATATTCTCATCTATAATTTAGAAAAGTTCATCAACGGATGAAAGAGAGAACACATTATAGATCTGAATTGAGCATGAATGCATGTTGGATATGTGACATGTTCAACCCTACTGTGATAAGCCTTAAATAAAATGAAGAGTTCAAGTATCATCATTGTACCTTGATAGCAGTAATTTGCTCAGGTGTGGGAGCAACCACTTTGGGCGTCTGTTGTTCCTCAACTGCTTCTGAAACATTTGGAGTTTCAGCAGGTGAAAATGGTTTGGGTGGTACCCTTTTAATTTCTTCCATAACTTCTTCCGAAGCAAACAAGCTTTTGGCTTCCAACCGTTCCTATTAATTTAAAGAAACCATAAAAAGAATGAAATATAATAGAAGGGCATATGTAATTCGAAATAAGAAATAGACCTGATAATATATCTATCATTTTTCTCCCTTTTTATAACATTGGTAGATACAAACGCCTTGCAGACATTACCTGAACATCCTATCTTTCATAAACATACTCAAAATACTGATATATAAATTGAATACAGACACTAACAGTACATCCTATCTTTCACATTTCAAACAACAAGCCCAATAAAAAACAGTACGGGTAGTGGGAAAAAAAGAAAAAAAGCATTACCTTATTTTTTCACTTTCTTGAAATCTAAAACCCGGAGGGATTTCAGTTTGTTAATGACATAAAGCATATAATTTGCTTTCTTCGTAATATTGTTGTCCAGCAGACTGAGGAACTGCAGCTTTGGAATGGATGCTAAAGGATCAATCTCTACCAAGTTTACAATTCTGTTGTTTGTGAGGACTAGTGTGTGTAATTTTGGCAAGAACTCTGCAATAAAAATGACAGAAGAGACAAGGTCACTAAAATGAGGAAATTAAAAGAAAGAACGTGCAGTTCAAAGTTCAAAAACTGTACCTACGATGTTGGGATTAATTCTAGTAATCCTGTTGTTATTAATGATCAGCGTACCCAACCGGTTAAGATATGGTACGTTCTCCAGTTTGACAATCTCATGGTCAGATAAATCTATGGTGTCAAAATTGGTCCTGAAGGAAATTCAATACAAAGGAACTCAAAATTATGAACACTGAATCATTCAATACATCCTTTCAAATGAAGAAGACCTCAGCAATACAAGGGGAAAAAGAAGAGTAAATGCACACCTCAGAAGCACCCAGGTTTTCAATTACAGCTATCTTGTTGCGTGTAAAAAATATGAGAAAGTTACTCTCAAAGAGGGATATAGTAAGAAGGAAAGACTTGAGGGAGATAGGAATACCTCGAAGATCTAACTCACGCTCTTTAATGGCATTGAAAAAATGAGGGCTTTTCCATATCAAGTCAGCAGTGAGCCTCACCATGTCTTCTACTCGGAGTGCAAAAGAAATAGGACACTAATGGTTGGAAGAACGTAACTTGTGGAGGTGAGCGAGCATGGTTGTCAAATTACAAAAGTGTGCTTTTGCAAACCAAAAATAATTCAATAACACACAAAGAATAATCAGCCATTCATGAAAGAACAGAGGGCAAGCCACCATGGATGCCACCGGAAACAGCACTTACTGGGCTGCTCCGAAGAACTAGAGAGTTCAAACCCTTTTAGGTCATCACAACATCAAACACTAACAAACAAACAAACAAACAAAACACGAATCGAAAAATGAAATGCAGAAACACGACAAATGAAAGAACAACAGTGAAATTGAAGTGCGCACAAGTTGAAAGGAGAAGAGAAAAACCTAGCGAAGGAGTAGGAGCAAGCCGGTCACAGTTTTCTGCCTCTATTTTAAGCTTTTATGGTTTTAAAGGTAGTGAAGATAATCCTTCCCTCCTATTATAATTAACTCCACTCATACTGTAAAAATATTTGAGGTTAAAAGGGATAACAAAACATTATTTTCTTATGCATTAACAATTTTTAATCCCCTCTATAATTTAAAAAAATATAAATAAAATCATGACTTAAATGGTGGAAGATTTGTTGTCCACCATGACTCGTGAGAGTCACAACACTGCAACCCAGGTGAAGTTGATGGAATGAATGGTATCCACAACTTCCAAACAGGATAAGTTAAGCAGTGTATATATTTCTGTTCTGTCAAATTGCTGGCAGTTATATGCAAAAGTGCTATTCAATTTAGATAAAAAGTTAACAATTTTGGTATAGTGAACAAACTCTTTTAAATTAATGGTTACCAGCTTTTGAGAAGGAAAAAGGTATAAAGCAGAAGCAATGGAAGGGAACCAGGTATAAAAAAGAATAATGTGTACCTCAACTACCAAAAGTCTCCACAGGAGCAAAACCCATCCCTGAAATGATGAAATCGATATCGATCTCTCATTATAAGCTCCCTTGAGGTGACCAAAGACAATAACTTTATTACCAAGTGACAATCGTTGCACACACGAAGATTCTTCATTACATGTATAGGCATCCAAGATGGCAAACTAAGCAACCCAAAAGCAAAAGCAAGCTTTTCACTATGGTATTTTTTACTCCTATGAGCAGAAGAGACAACACTAACATATCTTCCTGTATCTTCTACTTTCTTCATCATCTCCTCCAGTTTTATATAAATCTCCTTCATTTGTGGATGACTGGTGTCATCTACAGTGAACACATGTACCTCGTTATTAACCTCAATCCAGCTACAACCTGGACTCTTTCGAATTCCTTTCACTTTCATCAACTTTCTCATATCAGCAACATTTTCTAACTCCCCTGACTCTGCGTATATATTTGCTAGAAGGACATAACCTCCAGAATCTTCAACATTTAATTCCATCAACTTCTTCATGGCAGTTTCAGCTAGTCTTGAGTCATGATGGATTCGGCATGCTCCTAGTAGAGCACTCCAAACAGTTGCATTTGGCTTAAAAGGCATTCCATCTATTAAATTCTTGGCCTGGTCTAGTAACCCTGCTCGACCAAGCAGATCTACCATACAAGCAAAGTGCTCATTTGTTGGAGAAATGCCAAACACTTTAGTCATGGAATCATAATAATGTTTCCCTTCCGCTACAAGCCCCATGTGGCTGCACCCAGATAAAACAGCAATGTAGCTTATATGGTCAGGTTTGCACCCTATCCTTAACATACCCTCAAATGTTTCAATTACTTTCTTGCCTAATCCATTTTGTGCAAAGGCTGCCATCATGGCATTCCAAGAAATCAGGCTTTTCACATGTATTGAGTCAAAAACTTTCTGTGCTTCTTTGATTTGTCCACATCTTGAATACATAGTGACAATACTATTTGCGACTGTAACATCCCAACTGAGCCCAAACTTTATGGCATGAGATATGACTTGTGTCCCAAGTTTTACAATTGCCAAGTCAGCACAGGCCCGGATAGAGGTTGCAAAAGTGACCCAATCCGGTTTCACTGCTTTCCTTCTCATCCAAACATACAATTTCATCCCTTCTTCTGTGAAGCCATGCTGAAAATACGTGCTTAACATGGAATTCCAAGTTATGACGTTTCGCTCAGGCATAGTATCGAAACATTGACGCGCCCTGTCGATGTTTCCGTTATGAGAGAATGCACTGATCATGGCCGTCCATGATATGGTATCTCTAAGTGGCATCAATCTAAATGCAAGGCTAGCTTTCTCAGTATCACCACACTTTGCATACATTGTAATGATTGCATTCCCTACAGGAACAGAGGATTCCATCCCACTTTTGATCGAATATCCATGAAGTAGTTCTCCAGGGACAGCATAATTCTGACCCGAGCAAACCCCAAGTACTGTGGCAAGAGTGAAATCATCCAACACCACAGAATCCAATCTCATTTGGTTAAATAGTGCCAAAGCATCTTCGCCAAGTCCAAACTGTGCCACCCCAGCAATCAAACAAGTCCAAGAAATTTGATTACGTTCCCCTACACTGTCAAAAACACGCCTAGCCAGTCCTAAGCATCCACATTTGGCATACATGTCTATGAGACCACTTCCCAAAAATACATCCATGTTATGTTCTATTCGAAGAATTCGAGCATGCAAATGGGCACCCCATTGTAGATCAGAAATGCTGGCACATGCGCTGAGTACACTACCATAAGTCATGAAATTGGGCCTAAAACCTAGATTGCACATCTCCACGAACATACTAAGACAGCGTACCGCAAGGCCGTGTTGAGAGAACACTGATATCAGCGTGTTCCATGAAACGTTGTCACGTTGAGGCATTCGGGTGAACGCTCGGAGAGCTTCAAAGGGTCCATATAATTGAGAATATCCATAAATCATACTGTTCCAACAAAACAAACTTGGGCTTTCAATGTCAAGGAAAACAGCCTCAGCCAATAGGATTGCTCTGCACTTAATATACATATCAACAAGGGAGTTCTGAATGCAAGTTTGGACTCCCAAATGTAACTTGATGAGATGGGCGTGCAACTGAAGAGCCAACTGAGTGGAGGCAAGGCAAGCAGCAGCCTTCATTGTACAAGTATAGGAAAAAGGGTCACAGTTTTGAATTTCATGACTAGAGTCTCGAAGCATTGACTTAAAAGTTTTGATGCTATGAGCAGGGAGGCCGTTTTGACAGTAACCAGATATCATTGTGGTCCAAGAAACAGAATCTCTCATTCTTACAGGCATTTCATCGAACAAGTTCTCTGCTTGACACATCCGACCAGAATGGACGAGTGCATGGAGCATGGTATTCCAGGTAAAGGTGTTGGCGTGAGTGATCTGGTGAAAAAGGCGAAAAGCATCATCTAGCATTGCACAGTTGGAGTACATGTGCAGTAGATTGTTGAGTAAGAAAAGGGAAGCGTCCAAGCCAGAGAGTATGAGCTGGGCATGAAGTTTGCGAGCAATGAATGGGGATTTGAGGGAAGTCCCACATTGCTTGAAAGCGTCGTAAAACTTCTGAGATAGTTGCATGTAAGACATCTGCTTTACTTGCTCCTGTTAAAAGAGAAAATGAAAGTAAATAGAAGAATGATAACTGCTTGCTTTATTCCTGTGCTATACAAAATATATATAGCTAACTTCAAAAGAGAACAATTGAAATAGTCTAACTGCTATGCTGATATTAAGGAACTACTACCTATGAAACAAGGAAACAGAAACTACAGCTAACAAACCTAATCTAGCCTTCTAGTAACAGTTACAAAAATTTATTCAAAAATATCTAATATTCCCACCCTTAAACTGAATACCACATCACATCAAACGCTTTAGTGATGGAAAAAAGATGTTTGAAATAAGTACATTAAAAGCTTAAACAAAGGCATAAGGTTTCAAGAATACAGCGACATATAATATTAATCCCAAAGATAAAAAGTGCATAAGATCTTCCTCTGTTTAAAAATATAGAACAGAAGTTGAGATAAGAAAAATGAAGAAATAGAGGGCTTAAAGCAACCTATTCATGATGCATCCAGCATCTCCAGACTATGTAATCTGAAAAAGGAGTGCACAACCTTCACAGTGTTTCAGTCTAAATCAAATTGGAAATTGAAACAAGTTCAAACTTAATAAACGAAGAATATGCCAGATCTAATCTAACCATGATATCATAGAATTTAAAAGTAATAATTTTTATTTAAAAGAACATTTAAGAACATTGTAACATTGCATGAGTTAGAAACAGGGAAATGGGTCTAAGGTCTTCATACTCGAGAGATTACATAAACTTGTGGAGCTTCTATAAACTCTCAGTATTGACTCATAAAATCAAAAGAGTTTATGCAGTAAAAAATCAATATTTAAAAACAATTAATGACAGACATACAGGCTTAGCAAAATACACAAATACAACAGTAATTCAACATTTCAACTTCATAATAGAACAAAATAGCAAGTCACAAAAAGAAAGTGTAATAGTACATTTTACAAAATAAGGTCAAACTACATAAATAACAAAATTATATAAGTTATTAATGTGAAATCATTTTAAAAAGAAGTTAATTTCTTGAAATCATTTCAATCTTAAAAAATAAGATCAAACTACATAAATAACTAAATTATATATAAATTCATAAAGCATAAGTTATTGAAGTGTAAACATTTTAAAAGTACGTTAACTTCTTGAAATCATTTCAGTCATGTTGGGGTTAATGACAAAATGCAAAATTGAGTTCAGACGTTGACTCACTTCTTGACTCAAGAGTTTATGCGAGTTTACATGAGTTTACCAAATTTACAACAGGATAGAGAGTTAAATCGTTTTGTTTACCTAGAATCGTAAAGCCACAAGAGTTTAATAGTTAATCAAGAGTTCAACAACACTTGAAGGGATATAACAGTTTGGCTTTTATTTAAAAAATACATTTTATTACCAAAAAATTATAATAGCAATCCATTTGTATTAACTAAAATGACATGAACATTATTTTGAAAAACCGTACCCGCTTTGCACCAGCCTGAGCACAAAATATAGAAAGAACTCCTGTACCACATCCGACATCAACTACAACCTGAAAGCAGATGATTAAGGAGCACAAAGGACAGGAAAAACCATAAGAAACTTAAATCCAGAAAACTTAGCAAAACAAGCAAATTATGAATGACAGCATGAGATATCAACTATTAGATATTTAACACAAATATCATGTATCTCCCCCCAGACAGGGTTCCATCTGCAATGTGCTGACCTACCTCAGTTAAAAAAAGTATTCTATTTAGGCCAAGAGTCGTAATCAGGTTTTAAACAGCACACAATAGAGTCTATAGCAGTGTAGCAGCGAGGAGCAGCCCCTGCCGCTAAAGGGGCCTTGCGACACCGGCAACCATTTGGTGTTTATTTAAAAAGTACATTGTAACAAAGACATTAAGCTCTTTTGGAGGGATATTTCTGGGATTTAAATTTCCAGATTTGAAGTATAAAGATGTAATTAGATGATGACAAAAAATTTAATCTAGGAAGCAAGTATTTTTCTTTTGTTTAGTCGTATGTTTTGTTTCAGACACCTATGAAATCTAATAGCTGATTATAAATGTTATTAATTTTTAGTAATTACGCATAGCATACACATTATATAAACTGAAAAAAAAAAGTTAGTAATAACAATTAAGTAGAAAATAGATGTATCATGTTTTTGCCAATTAAGTAGAAAATAGATGTATCATGTTTTTGCAATTATAATTATTATGTCCTATAGCAAGAATTTCAAGATGAAAAGCAGACTCTTCGTATTTACTAGTTATGATGAGTAGATCTTTGTTTTAAAAAAATCTATTACTCTATAATAAGGCCTAAAAAAGGGATAATTGAGTGTAAGGATAGGAATAGGCCTCCCACTAATCAAAAAGAAAAAAGAGTACTTTAGGATGAAAGAGGCAAGGGCAGCAGGGAATTCAGGGATTTAAAAGATAAAGAAGGAAATATGGATTTGGGTCACATTGGGAGAGTGCCCATCAAACCTGATTCTGTTAGTAAAAATTGAATAAAAAGATAAGCAAGGCTTGAGGGACAATTAGGAGATAAGGAAGCAAACAGTTAACGTTAGCTTTCTGTGGCCATTTTGGTGAGTGAGAGTTTTCCATTTATTTACATATAGAGCTTGAGTTAATTTTAATACAACAGCATCTTATAGCATAATTGTAAATTGCAGGTGCGTTCCCTCACAACACTTGACTGGAGATAGCCAAAAGAGAGGAGTACTGGGGATTTGTAATAGAAGCAATTCCATTGGCGACCTTTCAGCACATACTTCATTTTCTATTAAAAGTATGACAAACCCTTTTAAAGGCATCTCTAGAAATAAGTTTGGTCAAAGGGTCAGAACAATCATTTCAAGTACCACACTAGGTTTATGGTTCTTCCACGACTCCTGTCTGCTACAGGAATTGGGTCATTGAAGTTCAGAGTT
>Ga0209700_103331_pt1 | contig 30978 bp, 6 predicted proteins | sample SiratroredBW_FD_187528 | JGI IMG/M metagenome (GOLD analysis project Ga0209700, IMG submission 187528) | Root nodule microbial communities of legume samples collected from California, USA - Siratro red BW (SPAdes) (version 2) | ecosystem: Host-associated > Plants > Roots > Nodule | place: USA...
AAAAAAAAAAAAAAAAAAAAAAAAAAAAAAAAAAAAAAAAAAAAAAAAAATAAAAAAAAAAAAAAAAAAAAAAAAGGAAGAAAAAAAAAAAAAAAAAAAAAAAAAAAGTCTAGCAAAACTTCATGGTAGATTGGAAAAAATTATTTAAACTCACCAAGTCTCTTAAAAAAACTTATTTTTTCCTTTTTCTTGAAGGAAGGTTCTTCTTCAAATTTAATATCGTTGTTTATATCTATTTGAAATATATGCTCATTTGACATGCTATATTACTATGATTTATACATGATGTTGTACCACACATCATTTTCACATTGTATAATCAAATAATTTACATTTGACATGCTAAATTGTATATTTAGCATTAATTGCTAGTCTTATGTAACGTTAGAAAAAACATTTCAAGGGTTTAGGGACAAATAGTTAATAATATATTGAACTAAATGCTCTCCAAATTGGATTCTTAACAAAAAAATAAATAAAATCTTTCATTAAACTTTACTTTAACTTTGCAAATTGGTTTAAAAAAATCTATTGGAACATTAAAGAAGCATTTCTATGCAAAAAAAATAAAAAATGTAATGTTAGCATGTTGCTACACTTAAAAATATTTTTCATTATAGGTATTTAGTTATAGTTTATATAATCGAAAAAGAAAATATTTCATAGTTCAATATTTTTCTTTTAGAAAAATTTTTAATTGTCAACTAAATTTATATTTCCATATTCTTCATATTCATCTACTTTCATGTGTTTTTCAAGTGATTCAAAAAGGTAATTCAAATCCTTATAATTTGAAGAAACATCTTCTCTATAAGGAATAAATTTAGCTTATCTTAGTTGTTATCACAAAATTTTAATTAAAATCATAATTCAAAAGATAAATTTGTTAATTTATAAAAAAAAAAATCTTTAAGCCATGATGAAATTGAACTCTTATAAAAAATTTAAATGAAATTTTATGATGATACAACAATATGTTTTATTTTGGTATAAAATTTTATAAGTAATTCTAAAAAGAGCATTTTAAGATAGACACATTCTTCTTGTACTTTCCATGACTTCATCCTACACCTTCATAATACTAAAAATACCCCTATCCAATTATATACTACACCAAGTTGTACAATTTGGTATACAATTTTTTATTTTGTATACCCAATTAATCCAGTATACATTATACAATCTGATATATAACTTTTGCATGTTAAATTATACAATCCAGAATATAAGAAAAAAATTATATACCAAATCATACAATTTAATATACAAAAAATATACCAAATTATATACTAATTTGTATAATTTAAGATACAAAAAGTTTGAGCATAATTTATTTAATTTCTCTTATTAAAGGTATAATAGTCAATTTTGTCGATGTGTCTGTGGAGATGCAGGAAGAAGCCATCTTTTAAAATATGTTTGTTTTTACTTTCAAAATCCAGTTAAGTAGCTCAGACAATTTTGTTTACTTTCCGAAGGTTATAGTTACTTCCTCCACTTTCGTGAGATGTTAAAAATATTTAAAATTTTAATCCGTGTAGAATTTAAACCATGTTTCAGATTATAAAATTTAAAATATTTTTTAAATTATATAATCTAAAATGCATTTTTAAATTTAAAAATATAATAAAAATGCATTTTAAATTATATAATTCATAATATATTTCTAAATTATTTAATGTAAAATAAAATTTTGAATTCTTTATTGTATAATTTAAAATGTTTTTTAAATCCAAGAATTATTTAAACTTCCCATATACGCACGGGAGTGTAGAAATACTCATGTAGCTCTAACAAACAAAAGGAGTCTTTTCACCTCGCACTTCTTAAATTTAAGCACGAACAAACTCTTGAAGGAATTATTTCTCCTAAATGCACATGGTCAATGAAGATAGTAAGTTATAAAATGACAAGCAAAGAAACTTGGTCTCAATTGAACTTGGGACCAAAAAACACAACAACACACTTTCGTTCCAGAAAGGTAATCTAAAATGTAAAACTACATTCCGGATTACCCTATTCATGATAGAAGAGTGTGTTGGCTTGAGATTCCAATGACAATGCTTTTCTTTTCTCAAGCTTACCCATGAAAATGGTCACTATATCGATCATCATTTCTGTTATTACGAAAAGGAACCTGGTATAAGGCATAGCAGAAGTCATATACAAGGGAACGGTTACTCTTAAGAAATCTACCATAAGTCTATCAAGAAATATCCATCAGCATCAACAGTTTCTAGGCAAGTGAACCAAGAATCGTCGGGACTGAACGAGAATTTGAATTCATGCACGGTTTCACGTCCTCTTAATCTTCGAAAATGTTCCAGTTTCAGAGAAGTAGGTGCTTTGAGTTCCGCTACCAAGTTGGTGTGCATGAGCCTGTGGATTTGTCAGCTCAATCCCCTGAAAAACAATACAAGTAACTCAACATTAATGCAAAACTTGAAACCAAAGAAAAAGTAATCATGGTTATTGTGCTAAAATTGCTATCAAAATCAAGTATTCCATCGGCCATCATAAATATCAGTTCAATTATTGATATGAATTAATTCACGAGAGAACATGTCTACCTGCTATCCGATATAAATCCTGTGAAATACGTTTTGGACAAAATTGTGTTCCATAGCAACTAATTATGCGACTATCCATAAATAGCACATTGTGATCAACCAGTAGATGTGCTAACAAAATCTCTAAGGACCTCGGAGTCAATTTACATGGTCCAAGCTTGGCACATACAATCTGAATGCTACAGCTTAAGGGAGAGGGTTAGAATAATTTATCCTGGATACATATCCTTTTCTTGTACTCTTGGTATTCCTAATGTAATTTTCTTCTATAAATAACAAACATCGGCTAAAGAGATAATCAATCTCTTAAGCTTTTTTTTATTAAATTTTCAGTCTTAAGCGAGATATATAACTCACTGTAATATCATTAATCTTATATTCTATTATACCTTAGTTGGTATGCAGAGTATTTTCTGCTATTGAATTGCATCCCGTATCGCATGAATCTGACGAGGATCGTGATGTCTCCTGTATCAGCCCGAACTCGGCCAAAATGTGTCACTTATAACAGGACGGGTTGCATCACCCAGTTTTAAGAAAACTTATGTAAAAATAGGGGGGACGGGTCCCCCTTCGGACCGAACATATCTCCTCCATTTGAGACACATGTATCTCACATAGTTGTTTGGTGTTCTTTGTTTTCACCTTCTCGTGGGACACTTGTTTCTGCTATCAGGATTTTTTGTCTTACGGTCGATCACATTTCTCTCTCCTGAATAAGTCCCTTCTATGGAAGTCTCCTCTCTTCATCCCTATTTGTGTTTTACTGTCCCTGTTTCTGCTACTACTATATTGCTGGCTTGTTGGTCCCCTAGTTCCTTTTTGTTGTTTGCTGATGTATCTTACTAGAAAATGAGTCAAGCCAAAGTCAAAGTGGTTGATATTACTTGGCACTAATGTATAAGTGTCCCTACTCAAACTTCAAGTGAAATGCAAATTTTGTTCTCATGTTTGTTGGGGTTGAGTTGTGAAAATAAAGCATCATCTTGAGGGACCAAAGTCAAAAAAAGTTAAGTTCTTGTGTAAATTTTTCAGATGACGTTAAGGAAATATTTAGAAAGCTACTGCAAAGTAAAGAGAAAAGCAAAGGTATGCTTGACTCCTTGGAAGAAAAGACTATGAATGAACTTTGTAAAAATAGGACTGTTGTTATTTCAGAAATTGGAAAGGTGATCACTTACTAATTTTCTTGTTGACAGTCCAAGTGGGAGAGTTTTCTTGAAGTCTACAGATAATATTGATGTGATAAGGATGGCAAACAAATGTTCGAGTTGTTAAACAACATTGTTGAAGAAATTGGGGAGGAGAATGTAGTCCAAATTGTGACAGATGGGGCATCAAATCTTGTGGATGCAAGAAAATCGCTAATTGAGAAAAGAACTAAATTATTTTGGTCCCCTTGTGCAGCACATTGCCTTGATATAATCCTTGAGGACATTGGAGAGCTTCCGATAGTCCAAATTGTGTCAAGGCTTGTGTCATACATTATGAAGCAATGGACAGGGCAAAAGAGCAAATTGCTGAAAATTTGAAAAAGCAAGATGAGAAAAGTGTAGTGGAAGGTTACTAAACACCCTTTTGTGCAGCATCAAAGTTTTTTCTCTACCATTGATACCATTAGAGTCCCTACATCAATTCAAGAGCCATTGAAAGATAAGAATTGACTTCAAGCCATGAATAAGAGATTAGTGCCTTAGAAAGGAATCATACTTGGAAGATTGTTAACAGGCTACAAGATAAAAAGATTGTACGATGCAGGTGGATCTACACAATGAAATATAGATCTAATGGAACATTGAATCATTGCAAAGTGAGGTTAGGAAAAGGATGTACTCTGACCTACAATATTGATTACGAGAGGAGACATTCGCTCCAATGCAAAGATGAATATGGTCAAAATCATCATCTCGTTGCTAACACATTTGGGTTGGAAGCTACAACAATTTGATGTGAAAAAAGTGGTTTTGCAAGGGCATCTAGAGGAAGAAGTCTACATGGAGATCACAACTGGCTTTGGGTATATTGAAGAGAAGAATAAAGTACGTAGGTTGAAAACAGCCTTATATGGACTCAAGCAATCACTACCGCTTTGTTTGGGAGACTTACTCGGGCAATCATTTCCTTAGAGTACACGACAAAGTCAAGGTGATCATATGCTAGTTATCAAACATTCTTTAGAAGGGAAACTTACTTTTCTTAGTTGATGTGGATGAAATGATTGTTGTAGGGAATAATGCATGAGAAACTAAACTTGAAAGAAAAGTTTGTTGCTCAATTCGAGGTGAAAGATGTAGTAAAACTAAAATACATCCTTGGGATAGAAATTGACTATTCAAAAAGGGGCATTATCATCTCTCAAAGGAAATATGTTTTAGCCCTTATCAGATAAATAAGTAAAATTGATTGCATAGCCACTAGAGCTCCTATAGAACAAAACCATGGAATTGGGAGTGATAATGATACTTTTGATTAGTGAATAAGGGCCAATATTAGAGACTTGTAAGAAAGCTCATTTACTTAGCCCACACGAAACCAAACATAGCTTATGTTGTGAGTGTGGTCAATCAATTCACACATTATCCAAGACAACAAACAGCATTTACAGGCTACAAATATAATCCTTTAATATTTGAAGTCAAGTTTGGGAAGGGGATTGTAGTTCAAGAAGGATAGAAAATTAAAACATGGAGAAGTACTATGTTGGGTTTGTTACTTATAGGAGGTCTGTCTCAAGATATTGCATGTTCTTGCGTGGAAACTTGGTAATTTGGATAAGTAAATGTAGTAGCAATGTCCAAAATTTCAAGTTATAGCACAAGGGGGGTGTGAATTGTTGTGGCTGAAAATTATTTTGAATATGTGAAATGTGAGGAACCTGTGACTCTTTGAAAATAAGTTAGCTATTAATATTGCTCACAATCAAATTCAGCATTATAAGACCACGCAAATATAGACAGATCGGCACTTCATCAATGAAAAACTACATAATGGCCTTATATCTACCTCCTATTGTCATACTATGAGGACTTCGCCTAGTAGATTTGTTTACAAAAGACTTTCCATAGAACGGTTTCATGACCTTACATGAAAGCTGATAATGATAAATATCCATTCCCAACTTTCGGGTGAGTGTTGAGTTACACGGAGAAATTATCAAATATTGTAATTATTACCATTAAGATATTGTAGGTATACAAGGAGTTATTATTTATTATTGTAATTTAGAGTTTTATATAATATACCCTCTTGTACTGTTTTACAATCAAGGAATTGAATCAGATTTTCTCCCCAATTTTTCAAGTATGTTCAACTTATTATATTAATAATGAATCACAATACATTTTGATTCGCAAGGAAAATTGGCTTTCAGATTCACAAGCAGTATCCTAATTCAACTACCTTGGTCAGTCCCAAAAACACTAGTGTAAGTGAGATAGCAGGATGATCACTACAACAAGCACTACGGATATAGATACAGCTGAATAATTACAATGCTAAACAATGTTTTCATTCACAGCTTCCCACAACCAATTTGGGATAAATTCACTAATTTTAGAGTGATAGCAGGATGACGGCTACTCCAAAGACTAGGTACTGGCTAAATAATTTAAATGCTAAGCAATGTTTCCAGTTACAACTTCTCTTAACCATCTTGTGCAAAATTCACTACTTTCATACTAGTTAGGTTCTAGAGAGCAGGAGAAAATATACAAAAAACAACAAAAGATGAGCAAACCTGCACTGGTGTGAATGCAAGACTTGATGTCAAACCAGATGTAGCACCACTGCTACCATAATTCTTTTCCTTGAATCTGACAAATGAAAATAGTCCACCAGAATTGTCATGGTGGTCAGTTAGATAAATAATGTACTAGAGACATGGATGAATATTTATCATCTTGCAACAAAATCAGAATATCAAGTAACTAGAACATAATATAGAACTCGAGCAATGAGAAGCACTTACCTTTTAGCAACTTTTGCAGCAAGTTTGCTTTGACCAACAGACACACGCAGTTTGCCACTGCCAGCCTGACCAAGCATTCCATAGCCCTCACCCAGACCATCCCCTATAATTCACATGCATAAAAGTATATGAATATAAGGAGAGACTGACATTTTTACATTTTAAGTTTCCAAAGGATTTAATATAAAGTCATTATCGCCATGTTACGACTTAAGGTACTTATTGTGTTATAAGAGCAATTTGGCTAAGCATGTCATAGCTTTACCCTTTTATTACCAGCGTACTTTGACCTGGATTGCAAACATGGTACATTAGAGCTATAATATTCTGCCTAGGGCTTGTAATTACTATTTGTTGTACTAGTACCAGATAGATTTTAACTTTAGATAATATATTATATGTAGTTTTTGTAATTGTGAAAAGCTGTTTTCTTCTCCCCTATTCTGAATTGTAGACTGCTGGCATCTATAGTAGGCAATCTGCTTTCATTTCTGTCCGAGTACTCATTGCTTTTTTTTTTGTATATACATATATACACATAGGTATAAATTTCACCTTACAAGCCGTTTTTATAAAACAAACTGAATTAGGCTTAAAGTCTACTTTCTAAGAACATATATATATATCTGTTGTGTGTGAGTATATATATATATATATGTAATATACAGCTGAGTGACAAAGTGTTCAACATCTACTCAATATCTCAAGTTGGTATCAGGACAAGTGTAATTCACTTTACTTCCTCTGTCAATGTCAGCCATCATTCACCACCACCGCTATAAGTGCCACTGGACATCACTGTCCCACCCTGCTGCCTGCCGCCACGTCCATTGTTGCCAGGTGCTGTCAAATTCTTTTCTGGTTAATGTTTGTTGCGAACTCATGATTAGATGTTATCTTTTTATGCCATTAACAAGCACTGGCTCTTCACTATTCTCCTTTAGTCCTTACTTCAAGGAGATTTTTTTGCGGTTCCCAAACATATCATGTGCTGGTCCAGTTGTCTTTTCTGGAACACCTACCATTACTATTGGAAAACTCAATGGAAAGAACTACTTTCCATGATCTGCATCAATAGAGCTTTGATTTCTTGGTCAAGGATAACATTACCACCTAGAGGAGGAAAGTGAAATATAATCTGAAGATAATGCTCAATGGCTGAACACCTAAGGTGTGGTTAAGCACTTCCCTTAAAGACTTTTTCACAATATATTGCACAATCCAACCAAAGATATAACAGGAACCTCTCATGTGATATACTGAGGTTACGGAACTAGCAAGGTACAAGACCCTGGATAAGAAGAGAAGAGTACTCAAAAGTGTGTTTTGGAGGAAAGGGGATATTCCTATTTATACAAGTTCAGATGTTACCAACATGGTCACATGATTCACTCACAAGGGAATGCAGAAGTAACGCTATGAGGAAAAGGAAGTAATATTCACATTGTCTCAAACAGTCATACATGTGCAAGGCAAGTACTTTAGGAAACAAGTATAGCATAAGAAGGTAAGATAACTCATCAGTCATATAATAAATATTGGGTAAGGATAGGAACAGTTGATAAAATGGAAAAGGAAAGTTTATGATAATACGACCTTGATAGCCCATTTTCGAGCACAGGGGCAATTCACATGTTTTCATGAGTTATGCTTATGAAGCCCAATCTCATGTCTCACACAAGCCTCACACCTCTTACTACCCATTTTTAAGTTATAAGAAACATGTTGGTATATAAACACTTCAAATAAGATTGAACTCCAAATTGCCTGGTTCAGTCATATTTCAAGTGTTTACAAACCAACGTGTTTCTTATGACTTCAAAGTGATTAGATTAGTAAGAGGTGTAGGGCTCGCAAACATGATCATGAGGCATGAGATTGGGCCTTATACGCCCAACTCAGCTCAAAAAATTGCTAATTCCACCCCACCCCCTAATCTCCACTGGGGAGATAATGAGCTACCAAGGCCTTTTTGTCATAAATTTTATTTATCTTCTTTATATCATTTATTCCTATATTCCAATTAGAAATTCTATAAGTACGTCTCCTTCGAAACACCTTCGAGTACTCCTCTCATCCTGGGTGCTCTTATACATTTTGTCAATTATATAGCCTCATTATAGTACATGAGACGAGAGGTTCCTGTTGTATCCTATCGGGCTTGCGCAACATACCACAGTAAGTTCTTAAAGGCAATGCTCAACCATGTCTCAGGATGATGCATTGTCGATGTTATTAACTATATTTTACTACAAATATACAATCTTGATTATGGGGATACTTTTTCTCCTGTTGCCAAATCACTACAATTTATCTCTTTCTAGCTATGGCTGCTATTTGTCATTGGCCCCTCCATCAACTTCACATTAAAAATGCATCATTTTTCATGGTGAATTGAATGAAGCAACATCCTGGGTTAGTTGCTCAAAGGGAGTTTGGTCGTTTGGTCTAGTTTACAAACTTTGTCGACCTCTCTATGGGCTTAAACAATCTCTAAGAAACATTTATTTAGTTACTTTCAAACCAAAGATCTTCGATGTCTGAAATACTTCCTTGGGATAGGAGTGGCTCAATTAAAGGAAGGTATTGTACTTTGATAGAGGAATTATTTTCTAAATATTTGGAGGAAACTAGTATAACTAGTTGAAGACCCATTGATAGTCCCATGGATCCAAATCAGAAGTCAATGGCAACACAATGTGAATCGTAGTCTGATGCAGAGAGATATAGAAGACTTGTGGAAAAACTCATTTATTTTGCAATCACAAGATCTAATATTTCTTTTGCAGTTGATGTTGTTTGTCAATTTGCAAGCTCCCTATTATTAGACTGTTGTGATCCCTATTATTCTAAGGTATAGTACGAGACTCTAGCTCAAGGTCTATTGTAAGAGGATAAAGGGGCAAATCTCTAGGTAGTGTAATGTTGATCAGGTAGGATATCCAATAGACAAGAGATCTACTACTGGGTATTGTATATCCATTGGTGGTAATATTATCTCTTGGAAGAGTAAGAAATAGAATGTGGCACCGTATAGTGCAAGTGAATATATTTTCAATCCCCTCCCTTATTTTTCCCACTAATCCTTCACATTCCTTATGTGATAGTTATCGGTTCTTATCATAGGTTTTGTATGACTATCACAATTTAATTATTCAAAGTCTAATTACTGCCCATTCTTCTTTTCATTACATCTATATAATCCTTAATTCCCTATATTCCTAAATATAATAAATATAAATTCACGCATCAAATTAAAAATCAAAGGGAAAAAATTGCTATGCAAAAGTAAACAGATCAGGACAAGAGCAAACTGGTAAAATTACCCAATGAACTCTCTTCTGGGACTCCAAATTGCATCCTATTGGCTAACTTCCTCATGTCTGTTATTGCATACCTGTAATTAGGATCAACAGGTCATAAATTAAAAAACAAAAGAGAAGTAAAACATACCTTCAACCCAGCAACATAAAAATCCAGTACAAACAAGAATTTAAGACTATGCTAACCTTTCCTTCATCTTCCTAAGGCGTCGACCACCTCTCTTCTTTTTAGGCTCAGAATCAGGAACTGGAAGTGGTTTTGGTTGCTTTGCAGGAGGGGGCTCCTGCCACTTCTCAATTTTTTTGTGAACCTCATCCTTGAAAGCCCTTCCAGTGTTTCCAGATGGATCCCCACGTATGGAATCTACACGTGCTGCAAGTGTAGACTTCGCAGCCAGGAGTCGACATGCTCGCATCCTTAGCGATGGAGGAGTAGTCTGAAATGTCTCCGTCTGCTCGATGTAACCTACGCGAAATTGAGATGTTGCTGTGGAGAACCCGGCAAGATTCTTTTTCTTGGCACCAAGAAGCTGAACATTACAAGCAGGCATTTTTGCTAGAGATGCCAGACCACCAGCTGTGCCCATGAGTTTAGCTGCAACAGCACTCCCAACTATAGCAGAAAGATTAGGTGCAATGTAGCCCATTCTACTCTCAACAAAATCTAGAACTTTCTTCTTTGCTGAATCAAGATCAAGTGCTCGATCACAGGCCTCAACTGTCTTACTAAGGACTTCTTCTGGAAGAGGCTTGCCAGTTGTAGTTGAAGCAGTAACGGACACAACCATTATAATGGCTGAAGGTAAAAGCCCTTCTAAATCAACAAGAGTCAAATCCATTTCATTTCCTATCTTCTTAACAACACGTGCATAATCGATTGGGTGATGCACCAACGACTCAAGCTCAGGAAATTTTAATCTATACTTGTCACGAATAAAATTGTGGATTATAACAATTTCATTCTCAATGTCAACTGACAGCGCATTGCAATCCACAATCAACTGATATTCAGGATCATCTTCTAGATCCGCTCCTTGAGTGGAGACATCCGACCCCATTTTCAGGGCCTCCTCCACTTTCTGCAATAAAAAGTAACATTATACCTTGCTCACACATCCATGTCAATATATGCCAATAAATAAAACACCCTATGTATCAAAAAAAAAAAAAACTGAAACTAAAAAAGACAGAACAACACCATCACAACATAAAACAATGAAAGAAACCCTAATTCCCAGCTTAGTCAGACTGATTCCAGATTCTACGAAAGTCAATAAAGCACCCAACAGCTATAGCAGTAACAATGACTATTCACAGACAAGCCTGGTTTTAAATTGTGAAAATATTAGTAATGATATTGGAGGTCCCACCAACAAAATCTGAGAGAAAGGTTTTAAGCAACAGTAGGTGACCATGTCTCTTTGGCTGCAACATCAAGTTTTTAGAGTGTCCGCAACTGTGACAATATCACAATGGTGGCTGCATCAACAGCATCAGTCCCCAATTTGGCGTAATATCAAGGAACACGATGATACGGCATCAACAATTTAAATGATTAACTGTGGCCAATTTATAATCGCACAGAAAGAAATGAGGAGCAACTAACCTGTACAATATCAATGTACCTCTGGGTTTTCTGCAACTTGGAAACACTGTCCAAGTCATCATAGTTAAGGTTTTCTAGGTCAGCCAGATCACCATCAACATCCTCTTCCATGTCTGCAGCATCGACATCGTTATCCTCCTGAAACAAAAGGAAACGACCACCTTATTCGTAACAAAACTTTTCCTGAATTCTTTCAAACTTGGCAGGTTAGATAAAAAGAAATTAAGCAGGCGAAGAAGAAGCTTACCGGAATTTCGGCCTCGTTATCAGAGAGTTCATCGAGGTCGGCGAGAAAAGAATCAGCAAGCGTAGCCTGGAATCAAACACGCACAATAAAAAGACCGCAAATGTTGATATTTCAAAATTAAAATTTGAAACTGAAAATTTTAATTAAAACACAGATAAACGAAGGAAAGAAGTAACGAAAACAAACCATGTCTACGACGACGTAGGCGGAATCGATGTTGTTGTGAATTGGTGTTCTTGTCAGTGTCCGCTCATAACTCAGTAAATAGGATTATTAAAGAAGGATCAGGCTTTTACTTCCTACACCCCACTTTTGAACCTACACCCTCCATAATTGCATGAAATGACCCAATTACCTTCCGTCCGCTAATGCACTCGACGACCGCTACCGTCACCACTATCGCTAACGTTACACAATTATTATTAAAAAAAAAAGATGAAAGTGGGTAGAAAATTTAGTTGTTTAAATTAAAAGAAAAATAGTAAGATTTGAATCAAAAAATTTCTAAAAGTTGGTAAATGATGTGATAAATATAATAAATATTTTTAATAAATAAAATTTTAAATTTATTCTTATAATTAAAAATAAAATATAATTTATTTATTTAATATAATTAATAATATATTTAAAAAATTACCTTATAATATTAAATTATATAATTATTTTAAAATAAAATTTAAATTATGATTAAATATATTAATTTGACTAAAATTGATTATTTTTTAAAATATAAAATTAAAATTTTCAAAATATTTTAATATCAAATTTAAATTTTGTTATTATTTTATAATAATAAAATAATTATAATAATAAAATAATTATTGTTATTATATAATTTATTTTTGCTTTTATTAAATAATAATTTTAATTATATTTATATTTTTAATAACTATTTTTAATATGTAAAATTTTCATTATGAAAAACTTATATAATATTTAATATTTTAAATATTATTTATTATTAAATTATATAATAAATTAATATATATATATATATATATATATATATATATATATATATATATATATAATTGACAGAAAATCTAATAATTGTTCACTGTAAGTTAGTGTTAGGTAATAATCTTTTTAATTCTCTTAACAAGTTAAAAATTACTGTGCTTCTTGGATGAATTAGTTCAAAATTGATGTGTTGCATAAAAATTATAAATATATTTTTTCTAACACATTCTTTTGTGTTCCTTTCTCAATCTTGAGTAAGATAATTTGGTTACATAAGACAGCTTTGCGCTGTGTTAAAGTGGTGGTCCGTCAACAAGAGGTGATATATCTATGAGTGTCTTCCTACAATTTAATTTGACAGAATTGATTTTGATGAAATTGATTTTAATAATCTAATATATTTTTCATAAAAATAATAATTTAATTTTAAATTTGAAAAAGTGTACGATGACAAATTCGCATGCTTACATTAGTTTTCCCAAAGTTAAGATGACAACAAAAGTATAGTAGACAAAGAAGGTATGCACTTAGAAGGTTGGAGTCTTGGATGAACTAAATATGATAACGAGTTATTAATAGCTCTTTTCTTTAAGGGAGACAAGAAACCATCTATGTTTTTCAGAAGAAATTACAAAGCAAATCCCCTAGTTTAAGTAAAGTGATATATTTAGTGTAAACAAATGTTTTTAAGAACCATAATTATTGAACTAGTAAAAAAAAAAACTGTTTAATGTAGGATTCACTAATTCGATCACGGTTAAATTTTAATTCTTATAATTAATTATAGTTAGTCGAATTAATTAATATAATCAAAGTAACAAAAGAAATATTTTAAATATATATATATATATATATATATATATATATATTATTTTAACTTTTTTATTTAATAATAGTTATATTTTTATTAAAAATAATTATGATTTATTAATAACTTATATTTTATTTTCTATATATTGATTTTATTAATATAACACTGAATTATCATAAAATATATTTTTCCATATATCAGAGATTTTATTCCAAAAGATAAAAATAATAAAAAATGTTATATATTTTTATAATTAATACTTGAGTGTATTAGAATTATATATAATATACAAAAATTAATAATTACTCATTCTTTACCAAAAACATAAATTATATCTGTCGCAATTAATTATAACAATGGTAACACATACTTATTAAAGTTCTTTAACCCATATAAAGTGTAGGTTGAATGAGATAACTAGTGGAATAATTCAAATAGATTAGAGTGATTTTATTTTACAATTAAATCAAATTTAACCTAACTCGAACCGATCAAATATCCTATGAATATCTCAAATAGATCAGAATGAGTTTATTTTTACAATTGAATCAATTTTAACCTAACTTGAACCAATCAAATATCCTACGAGTTTAGTAACAGATTCTGTATGCTAAATTCTAGATCACATTTAATTAAACAAGATTTAGTTTTATTATAAAAATAGTTATTTTTGACATTTTAGTTATTTCTTATTTTTAATTTAATTTAGTTTTAATATTTAATTTATAGCTGGAAATTTTTGTTTAGTTTTATTTACCATGATTACATACTTTATTTTTTTAGCATTTAAATAAATGTGACAATGAATGTTTGTAAATTAGAAATTTTGAAAAAAAAAATATATATTTTAGAACTTGCGACCAAGTTGACTCAATTTGATTAAAAGGAGATTGAGTTAGATTATGTCTAAAAACAAAATGTGAAAATCGGGTTTATAGCAACCATTTTTTTTTCACTGGATTATGAGTTTTAAATCTAACTCAATTAAACCTGTAATCATCTCTACACACCCTTTGAGATGAGTATGTTATGTTCTAACCCATAATATTAATGTTCATAAGAGTTTTATTAAAATGCACTGTGTAAATTCTTTTATATCATTAAATACAAAAAAAAAAAAATAGTTCGTGTAAATTAAATTTGTTAACTTTTATAAAAGTTAATAAGGTTATATTTGAAATAAATTTGATTGTTTGAATTTATATACTTCTGAAAATTATAAAATGTCTCCAAATGAGAGTTATTTCTATGAGTTATTTATTAATAAAAATAATAAATCAATTGGAGTTCCATAAATATGATTTATTTAAAATTAAAAATAATCATTTATATAAAAAACTCTTTCTAAATTTGAGCAATTGATATTTGTGAAATTTATATTGAAATATGATTTTTCATATAATGAACTTATTATTTTTGAATGAAAATATTTCATATTTGACAAGGTCAATAATTTATTATTAGTTTATTTGACTAATTTATAAATTATTTTGATGAAAATAAACATATTTAATAAGTATTTTAAAAAAGAATTATTTATAAGTTATAAACTACTTGAGTTACTTTCTACCTTAGCTTATAACTCGCGAGTTTAACAACTTTCAATAAGCTTACAAGCTACTTTTGGAGAAGAGAGACATGAAGACTTTTTAGATTTTTCTCTCTTTACTTATTTATCTTAAATTATAAGTTGTGCACATTTCTCTTTGTCCCTTTTACTGTAAAATATGAAGCAATGATTTTTCGTTGTATAAAATAGCATTATCAGTAAGCAAATGAAACATGGTCCCCAAAACACACGAAGTTGTTTATTTCATCTGTTGGATCCCGAACATGCAGAACACAACTAGTGAAAATAACAATTATTGAGGGGCTAATTCACAAGATTGTATGTGAAATGACATTATTGAATCACACAAACAGCTCCCAAGAAACTGTTATTTATTGACATGGACAATAACTTCAAACTTTCGAGGAGATTCATGAGTTCTTCAGCTCAGCATTTCCAGCAAGAAACCGCCACAATAGGCTTCGATTTCCACCCAAGAACCAAACACCCTTTCTCTTCCGCCACCGTGTACCCCTCATACACCTTGCTATTAAGAACCAGCCACTGCTTCGCCTGAGCCACCATCTTAATCGGCGCCGCCTGAAACCCCGCCCTGCTCATCCTCCGCCGCCACTGATCCACTCTCTCGTGCCTCTCCATCCTCAACGGCCCCTCACGGCTCACTATGTTCTTTATCTCCTCAGCGAAATAAAATTGCTCCATCTTCGCTCTCTTCGTGTCATACTTTGGCAACATAACATCCAAGGAGTCGAATATAGCAGAATAATAGTGCAACGATTCCATGAACCTCCCCAGAAAAAAGGGTCCGTTATGACTCGAGTCCTGCTCCATCATCACCAACACTTTCGGCCCAAGCCCGTGAATCATCTGCAGCACCGAATTCAAAGCCCCTCGGCTTTCCTTCACCACGCAGTGCAGCTGCAGAATGCTGTTCACAGCAAGAACCTCTTCTTCCCTCACTTCTATATCCTTCGGTTCCAAACTTTCCAAATTCTTTTTCACCACAGAGAACTCGAAGTTGATCCCCAAATTAGTTGCATATACCGAGAGTTCGTCTCCAATGGATTGAAGTCTGTCGCAGAGTCCCACCGCCGTGATTCGCAGATGTCGAACACGTTCGTCGCCGGCGCGATTGGCGAGACTCTGCATCAGTCCCCTCCATTGGTTTCCATGTCGTAAACCTAGAGTCATGCCGAGATCCACGACATGAACAAAACTCTCACCCACAAAGGCTTCCAATACTATGGAATTTGTAACAAAGTGCCCGAACTGAATGTGTGGACACAGCTCGTAAACCAACCTGAATGCTTCCTCCATTTCTTCCGAGGCTGCGTCCATGATGTTCATCATGGGTGGCATCGGGCTCACGGGACCGGTGGGCTGAATCAGATTCAGCCGCTCCGTTAGGCCTTGAACAAAACAAGAAGCAACTCTTTGGAACGAGGATCCGAATACTAAAGCGTTGGCTTTGAGCTCTGATAGTAATATTGAAGCGTGCGATTTATCTCGACAAGCCACTGCTTCTGCACATGCTATTAGAAGCTGAACCAGCCTCACTCCGTCGTGACAACCATCTTCTTCAGCCCCACCACCTTCTGAACTGTTTGTATCTTCTGGTGCCGCTTCTTCTGGTTCCGCCGCCAGATATCTTTGCGTGTAAGTCCGTATGTGATCTCTGAAATGAAGCTTTGGTATGCTATCCCTATTCCTATGGCTATTGTTGGTGCTGGTGTTGAGGAAACTATGGGAATTGTTGATCAAATTTCCTAACCAATCAACGGGGATTCCCACCGTTCTCTTCACCCTTTTGTTATCCCTTACGGTTCCCTCCCAAAAGGGGAGAACTAAGGTAGAACTGTTACTCTCGGAAATAGGTTGATGGCGAAAATAGGGATAGTGATCGGTTGCGCATGCCCACATATCAAACAAGTACGATAGATTTTCACCATCGATTTCTCCGTTGAAGGCACTATAAAGAGGAGGGGCCATTTATGCAACCTTTTTCTCTCTTTTTTCTTCTTCTAAAGATATTCAACAACGCTCTGAAAGAACCTCCCTTCAAATCATGCCTATATATACAACCAGCGATGACGTCGCTTCTGCGTTAGTTTCCTAGTAGACGTGAAATTCAATGCTTTTCATTAGATTCGTAAGAAAATATTCTATTGCCCTGTTTAAATTCAGCATAGATGAATTAGATATCTCCTAAGCATGGTCTCTCCAAGGATTTTGGAATTTCGTGAACGGTTTTACACTTATTGGTCCCCACACCATACTTTATTCCCTCATTAAATTTTCATTATCCATTTCGTCGCTGTCTATGTTGTCCCATTCAGCACAAAACTATGTGGTTGTATTTAGTGTAGTAGTGTGAATTGAGCCAAATGTGAAGAAAATTTTCTATCTGCGGCTGCCGCAGTTATTCTCAACTCAACCTACCACTGCTTCAGAACTTCAGGCTCATCGTTCTTCTCAATCTGCATTATACAAAACACCATTCTTCATAGAAGGGATGGCTCTGCTTAGAGAAAGGTTTAATTTTCAAACTCGTTGAATCTTTACAAGTGCAAATTTCATCTTCCACGTTTACCATGACCGATGAAAAAAATGGGACGTGAAATTTTTGGAACTAAATCCAACTTATTTACGTCGGATCTAAGGTTTCCGTCGAACCACATAGAATCCGACCCTAAAGTTTGAATTCTAAATTTTAAACCGTTATTGATCCTCTGTGAAAGTTTCTGGTACAAAGTTTTTTTTTTTTTTTTTTTTTTTTTTTTTTCTTGAACAAGACTTGTTAAAGAGGTTTTTAAATTTAAGCACCAATTATTACAAAGTTTTATTGAGGTTTAAATTCCCCCAAAGTAAAAAATGATGTTTGTATAAATAGTTTTTTTAGAAAACTTTGTTTTGAAAACCACACATCTCCTGACTATTGACTTGATATAACCTAAATACTAATTATTGACTTGATATATTATACGTGTAGGTAAGGGTAAAACTGAGACCTTTTTTTAAAAAAATATTTAGGATATTTTGTTATAAAATAATATAATTAGATTTTAAGTATATAAATTTAAAATTTTGTATAAGGGAGATTTGGTGTGACAATGGTTGTAGTGGCGAGCGATGGTGGGAGACCATCGACAGTGGTTGTGGTAGCGAGCGATGGTGGGAGACCATCGACAGTGGCACCATCGGCAACGACAGCAGCAACGGCAACAGCAGTGGCGAGATTCAAGAGATCTAAAATTCTAACTCACTGTTTCTCAATCCTAGATAGAATATGTTGGACAGTATTCTAGATAAAACCTCAAGTATGTAAACTTTAAAAATGACTCTCAGTGCCACTCTGAAATATTTTTTACACATCATTTATCTTGATCATATCAGCGTCACATAAGATTGTCACGTAAGATTGTAAAGTGAATACATGTCACGTCTGGTTGTAAAAGTAAAACTAACTAAAACTAACTATAGTTTTTACATAAAAGTTATCGTTGTTATTAAAATTGAAATCAAACTAAAAAAACTCCATCGTTCATATTGAAACATGATCCTAAATTTACTACAAATGAATCGAAAGAACTGTGATTTGAATGAACCGGAACCCAGAGAACCGGTTTAACCAATTGTATTTTGAAACAGTGGTTTCAGAGAAGATGAAAGCACTTGGGAAGAGGCCGAGTGAAGTGAGAATAATCAAGGGAAAGTGGCAACGGGTCTTTCATGAGTTTAATCTTCTCTCTTCATCTTTTTATTTAAATATATTTTTTAATTATCCAAAATGGGATACTATTTATTCTTTTATTCATTTAATGAAATAAAATCTAAACAAATTCTTAGGTAAAATTTATTTGAATCATAATTAGGTAAAGATACAAAAATAAAAAGTATAAATTTCTTGAGGTCTCCTAAAATTGTTTAGTGTTGAAGTAAAACTGATTATATGAAAAATGGTTTAACAAACTCTTATAAAGAATTCCTATTAACCAATAACATCTCCAAACACCAATATTTTTTACTCCTCTCCCACATTCTCTACTCAAAGATGCAATAATTCCAATATCAATCAAAATTTACAATTAAACATTGCTAGTTTGGTTCCCCACACTCTTCCAATGCATTTGCTATCAATGAAATGTTGCCGAGGAGTGAAATGACGTCATTGATAACAAGTGTTGAATAAATTTTTTTCGTTATGTTCTAAATAGATTGTTACTTTTTGACAAAGACCTTAAGGAGAGATATTATAAACATCACAAATTGTTAAATACTAAAGTCAATTGTAGACTATTGTTATTAAGTATTATTTTGACTCTTAAGAGCAAATAAATTACCAAAATATTATCCTTTTAAATAACATGAAAGTTAAGAAAAGAAATTAATACACTTTAAATAAAATAAAGTCATCCAATTAAATTCATATGTTTTACACGTAAATGTCATCAAATTGCATACACTAAAATTCCAATTCACAAAATTGAAAAACTATAAAATAAAAGTTTTTAATTGAAAGATTAAAAAAATAGTACTCCCAACTTAAAGACTAAAATTATATTTAAATTCATATATAACTTCTTATAGTTTTTGAACATATGATGCACAAAAAATAGAATACCTCAATTTCAGACTTAAAAGGCTGATTTATTTTGCTTATCATTTGAGAAGAAAACATGTGACTCTTGATGCTGCCTATTTTTGCTACGTGGATCATAAGCTAGACATAGGAGAGAACTAGCAATTCAATTATATTATGCTATTTTTTATTTAATAAGATATGATACACTACATTAAATTAGAACTTAAAATAATATCATATATGGTATTAACTTCAGTTTTATTACTTTCTAATTAACATTGAATCACTGAATATAAAATGAGTATATCAGTCTATTGGATCACTGATCTAGTTTTAAAACATATAAAACTATGAAACAAGTATAATAAATGCTGAATTTTTTTAAAGAGTACACTTTAAAACATGTTTAAATTCTTAAATTATGTTTGAATGTACTTAAAAATTTCATATAACTTAAGAATGACATTGTAAGGTGTAGTAAAAATTTGTTAAATAAGTCCATCATAATTTTAACATAGTATTCTTAAAAAAGAAACTGCTTAAAGACTGAATTGCCGGCTTTAAACCCAACAAACGACAGAGAGAAAGAACAAACAAATTAAGGAACAAAACATGGGTTAAAATGAGTCCCATACGTTGCTTAATGTAACTTTATATTCTAATTCCACGGTGCGTCTAATTATTTAATCTGAATTATTAGTATTTATTGTTCCTAAAACTCTAATACTTTTTCCCCTCTTGTTTTTCTTAGACGAAGCGAAACTCTTGGTCGATGTTGCCACCATGAATATTCTATTCTATTATCCAAATGCTTCAAACGATAATATTTATTAAAAACGGAAGAAAAACAGCTATTTATTAAACATGAAATTAGTTACATAATTTTGTCTCTATACATCTGTAATGTATTATTTATGTAGCACATTTTAAAATTCATCTCGTACATTTACGAGACAATATCCATGTTTAATATAACAAACCTTTTTCCTAATTTTATTTTCCTAACAAATTTTAACCTCTAAAAGGGAATGCATTAGAAAAAGTGTGTTACATAATAATATTCTTAACGCTCATCGTTATATAATTAATGTTAATGTTCAAACCAAAGCACCATGGAATCATGGATAAAGAACTTTTTGTATGGAAAGAATCTTCGTCTTTCAGTGTCAAAGAATCTAGCCCTAGACCTGTCATCTCATATATATATATATATATATATATATATATATATATATATATATATATATATATATATATATATATATATATATATATAGTATTGTGAATCTTGTTTGTAAGCAATGATGTAAGCAACGCCTTAATTTATAAAGAAGGATACATATAAAATAGACAGAAATTTTTCTTGGACATCTGTAAACAAAAGAGAAAAATTATATATGTAGAAGGTACATTATCCAATAAATAACGAGATAGACATAAATTAAGGATGTCAAGTGTTTAGGTGTCAAAAAGTAATAAAAAAAATAGAAACCCTTCTTGATGAAAACAAAATAAATTTTCTTTTGCTATTTATGAATGAAATTATCTAAGGAAATATGAAAAAAGAAAAACAATAGCAACTCTTTGGTGTTTAGTTTTTCACCCGACATACTTTAACTCAATTAATTATAGAAAATTTCATTTTTCTCTATAAACATCTATTCAAACCGATATTAATAAAAAGGCCAAAAATAATTTTTATTTTAATAAAGGGAAAAATACTGAAAACAATAATATATGGATTAATTTTTGCCGGCTGTTTATATTTGCAGTCATAGATACAAAAACATGTTGATAAACTACCAACTATAAGAAGACTAAATCAATCGATATACATAGAATTTAACATTGAAAATAAATATGTTACTCTTCATAACTAGTATTAGATATGAAAGCTAAGGGAATATATATATATATATATATATATATATATATATATATATATATTTGACTACATCATAAGGAGTCTGGTTTTCTTGTTTCAGTTGCATCGTATCTCTATCCTTTGTTCGCAATCAGCATTTCTTAGCATGGTAACTTAGCATATGTCATACAAAAACAGTTATTTTAAAGAAAAATTAGAGATATATCTATTTACTTTTAATTTTCATGAGTTAAAAGTACAATATATTTCTTGTTAAATTAAAAATAAACAAATTAACATTTATTAATTAAACACCAATCTTTTTTATTTTCTGCATGATAAAAGACATCAATATCTTTACCCTCTTTTGTTTTCTTTCTAGTATTGATACTAGGTTTTCCCTAATTACATTTAATCCTCAGGATTTGATTCTTACGTAATGCTATCAAGGATAATTAGTTTTTCACATTTGTAAATGAGTGTGAAATTTCTTGTGGAGTTTTCTTTTTCAGCAAATTTTTCCTTGCAAAAAATTGTGAGAAATCTTCTTGTGAATTTAAATTTCGAAAGTAATTTCTGTATATGTTAAACTTATAAGAAATTTTGCTAGTAATTTTTTATGGATTTTGAATTCTCGAGTAATTATTTTGCAAATTTAAAATCTATAAGAAAATTACCTGCAATTTTTTGTATTTTTTTTAATATTTTTTTGTTTGTTAATATTATTCATATTATTTAATTTGTTTCTTTTTCAGATAATATGTTTTTCCGGAAAAGCCAAACATTTTTTTATTAAAAACCTTTAAGACATTTAATACAACTCCATAGACGTTTGAATCTTTTGGGTGTAAGTTTCAGTTTTTGCTTAATTAGAATTTCACACCTTCATAAAATTATGCACATAAAATTAGAGTATAAACCTCTCAATAAACATTACCCAAGATATTTCAACCCATCGTTTTAAAGTTCAGTTTGAATGTTAGAAGTAACTCGTGTCATGTAGTGGGATGTGGGAGTGGAAGAATCAGATCACGTCAAGGAGAAAGTGAGGAAATTCTTTGAGAAAATATTTAGTCAACAGGATCAACATAAATTGGATGGAGTAATTTTAAGCAAATTTCTAGAAGGAAAGTGATATGTTGACAAACAAGTTTGTTTATAAAGAAATAATATAGGAGTGTAGTAACAGTAAAGTTTGCATTTACTTATAAATTATTGAAAGTTTTTTTAGTCTATATAAGATCTCCAACACACTCTTCTTATACTAAAACTCTCTAACTCATACGTGTAACTATATATTAAGGGTGATCCAATAACGAATGACTCGATAGGTCCAACAACCTTATCAAGACAAGTTCTATATCATCTTAAGAAGTCAACTTTAAGCCTAACTAAATCTTATAAAATTGGCTTGTAAGTTGAGGTTTACATCCATTTATAAATTATTGAAAAACTTTTATCTCTACTTGCTGTAGAATTTTCTATGGTACCAACTCTTTACTCATTTTTCTAATTTCAAAGATTGATTACCGACAAAAGTTAGAAGACTTCAAGTCTATTTTACTAATGATATGTTGTATAAAATCTTAGTAAAGAGGATGAAGAAGATGTGGTCACAAATCATTGGCCTGGCCTTTAAGGAATTTACAAAATAGTGTATTGGTGAGATGGAAGTTAGGAGGAAAATAAATATTTGATCTTTAAAAGTAAAACATGAGAAAATGTATGAAATTTGTGGATCTAGTAAAAAAAAATAATAACGTGTAAGAAATGAAACTCACAAATTTGATTCTCCAACAAAATCTTCTTCAAAATAAGAAAAAATTTAATTTTGATGAATGAAAGCTCAACAAATGATTTCAAGATTTAAAAAGTTATTCTTGCAAGTGGATCATTTTTATTATAATAACAAAGAGTACCATGATCAATATTATATTCTTCTAACAGAATTATTAAATACTTTGAACTTGTATTTGAACTAAGTTAAATTCTTTATAAACAATTTTGGGACTAATGGAATGGATAAGAAACTGATTGAAAGGTACGAATATAAGTTAACAAGAAGTTGCTCATCATGTCTTTTATTCACATAGGAATATCAGTAGTGACAAAATCCAATAAGGAAAAAATATATGGAAAATAGTCATTGCTATAAATTCCAAAAAATTATCAGCTTGGAAACACAAAGAAGTATTGTCTTTAGACAAAGAGAATATGTCTTATAGTTTCTCAACCTTTGTTGTTTTTGTCTTTTTTTAAGGTGTCAAAAGTTGTCAGGAAGATTGTAAGCATCTAAAGTGAGTTTTTTTGGGACAACGAGCATAGAAAAATATATATTGGGTGAGTTTGAATATGATGTGTCGTCTGAACAGCCAAAGTGGATTAGAAATTAAACATATAAGATTTTTGAAAAGATGGTCTTCAAGCAAGTGAAATTTGTTTCATCAAACTAAGATGGTTTCTTTGACATCATGAAATAATCGAAATTAGGTACATGATCTAAAGTAGTGTACGAGCTTGTTTGAATATGAGAGAAGACATTATGTAGAGAAGGTGCAAGAACTATCAAATGTGAGGCTAGAGAAGCAATTAAGAAGTGGATTTGGAGGGAACTACATAATAAATTTTGCATGCAAGACGTTGTATTGACAGCAGAGAGGAAGCCAACAACAAGAAGATTTACTGAATTTGACTTGAAAAAAAGCTCCACCAAAATTATCTTGTGAGTGCTTATGGATAGGTTTCATATTTATGGTACATGCAAGGACGTAGATGGCACATGGAGTATGAGATCAGCAAAAGATGGAGTAATGAAATACTCTTGTGGTGTGCTTGGAAACATAGGAAGTAATGTGTTCTAGAGAGGAGTCATGTGATTAAACATAGAGAGTAATGTGCTTGCAAAGCGTAGGATAAACGGAAGGTGTAGAAATGAGAATGTGCAAAACATGGAAATGGATGAACAGTGTAGGGGTGGGGATGAAGGGCAACCTGGGGGTTTAAATTTTTAACATTGGACTATTTTTGTTTTTTCAATTTTACTATGGAGGTGCAGGGTGATATTATGGAGGTGCAGGAAGAAGGCGTATTAAGACACCTTAATACGTGGCCCCGAGCCTATAAGACAGGTCCAAACAAACCTATACCAACATACAAAGAAAGGTAATGTGATGCTGACGTAAGATTTATTTATCTTATTCGGATGATTCACTAACTTGACCGAAGACCTGCAGAAATCGAGTAATTGCATGGTTAACCAATCTTATAATAACACTATATTTCATATTATAACTTAATATTTAGTGTCATATAATTAAGGATAGGTACCCTTATACTTTGCTACCCTCTTTTGTGAAGAATTATTTCTGGTAAAGAAATAAGTCGGTATCATAATTAAAATAAATAATATCTAAAATTAATATAATAATTAAATAATTAATTTACAAAAAATAATTTAAAGAAATTCTTGTTAAAGATATTTATTCCTTTCATTTACGTACTCATTTTATTTCTAGAGATAATTGAATTTAATTTCAACTTTCACTTAGCATGACAAGCTAGTTTATATTTTTCAAATGAAAGAAAGTAAATTAAATATATATTATACATAGTTTATCTTATCAGTTTTTATTCATTGTGAATCTATTTACACAACACCTCCACGTACTTAGAATCTATTACCACGCTCTACATAATACTCCTACAAGTCAGTGATCAAAATAAAATTATCAATTAAGACTAATAATAAGCTTTAATATCAGTTTGTTGTCCTTCTAGTGATGAACCTAGCACAAAGAACAGCAAAAGATATAATATTATATTAATTCCGAATAAAAACAATAGATAACAAACAACATACAAAAATAATTAGTTCTATAGGGTTGGACATCCATCAAATAAACTTCTTGAACATATTTATAAAAATGCACTTGACATATATTACAATGATAATATCATGTGTGACTTTTGTTATTATGCTAAACAATATAGATTTTTTTTTCCTAAAAAGTGTTAATATATCTACTAGAGTGTTTGATGTTATTCACATTGATATGATGACCGTTAAATGTTCCTTCTGAACATGATTCTCATTACTTTTTATTATTGTTGATGATTATACAAAACTTACTTAGATTTATTTAATAAAAACCAAAAAAGAAATTAAACTTCTTCATAATTTTATTACATACATTTAACATAAGATTAACGAAAATATTAAAATAATTAGAACTGATACAATGAAAGAGTTTTTGAATATAAAGAATTTTATAAGAAAGTAGAAATAATCAATGGTTAGGAAAAATCATTGACATATACTTAATGTTACATCTTCTAAAATGTTTGGTTGCATCCTTTCAGTACTACCATTCAAAACAATCGAACCACACCTTATGCTAAAGCTAGAAATGCATCTTTCTTGGTTTTAAATCGGGTATCAAACGAATCATGTTAAAAAGTTATAAACTTGTCACTACCACACCACAAAAAATCACTGTAGTGAAAGGGGAAGGGACGAACACGAAAAAAGGAGACAGAGATATTAGCTAAGGGAAGACAAACCAAGACAGCGTGAGAAAACAAATTTAGGTTTTTCCTAGGTTTCCGCAAGAGAGAGCAAACCATAGAGTGAAAGTGCATAATTAACAAAGTGACCATCAAAAAAGCAAACAATTTGGTGATTTGTGCTACAAGGGCGAAAGAACAATTGAGGTTGCATATTATAAAGCGAGACAGAGGATTGCACGAGGTCTGGTTCGTGTTAGAATTTTTTCATGCAAAAGTGAAATTGAGAGTGAAAATGCAAAGGACAAACTACAAGAGAGTTTGTTTTACTATAGATAAACATTGGTAGATTGGCATTGTACTAAAAAAAAAGTTCAGGCTACTTCATTTTGGGTCCTTTCGGACAAGTGAAGATGAAGAACCTACGAAACAAAAATCACAATATGATAGTTTGGTGGATATTACTTTAGAAAGGACTAACGGAAAGTGTTGAGGGCGTCAACATTATTCTGGTCATGTGGCCTAAAAAAAACATAAAAAAAAAATCTATTTCTTATATCTATAGAACACTTTTTATAACTTTTTTTAATTTGTCACTCACTTTAAAATTGGTTAATTATTTTTTTTTATAGCAGACTAATAATCACCCCTGTCGGAGGTATGAATCAAAGAACATGTATAGAGAACCAAAGCTAAAGTAAATTTACATTCAAAACAAATAACTACAATAGATTAACCTAAAATGTAATGTCTTAATTTTTTTGTTTATTTTAGTTTAACAATAGAAAAATAATATTTTCCTTATTTTTGTCTAAGATATATTGTATAAATTACAAATAATTAAATTTATTACGCATTTTTAAATAAACTTATACAACTGCATCATAGGAATTATATTTGAAGTGAATTTTGTGAGGTGAAATCTTTTACTCATGTCGAGATTATCTAACTTATTTAAAATTATATATTGAAAGGTAACTTGTAATATGAAATTATATTTTTTAATAGAAAAAAATAATATAAATATGAATACTTTACATGTGTATCAATCTTATTACAAGAAGAAAAAATTCCTCACATCTACAAATGCATTAGAGAGCATGTAAAAACTAACTTAAAATTATAAAACACAATGACTCATAATATTTTTCATATCATATGAAATCCTTTCATAATTAATCCTTGAATGTCCATTTATAATAGTTGTGCCTGTTTACTTGCAGCCACAACTCAATCTAGGTCAGAACTCTTAAAATAAATATTTCTAACAATGTAACGGACATAAGATTCAATCAGAATAAGTCAAATGAACTCTCTTTATTCTATGTTTTAACCTGTGTCAATCACTAATCTGAGCTAGGCTAAAGATCTTCATACTATCCACAACCCCGTTTCTAAAAAGAATCATTTTATTTTTATAAATCCGTGTCTCAGTCATAATAGCCACCCATAATATTTTTCATAATTGATTACCTTTTGTGGTTAACATCATAGTTGAAAATGATGATAATAAGCAAAATGGACTCATGTCTAACAGAGAGTATCCCAACACATCTCTTACAAGCATCCCACACTTCCTTTCTCATTACGCAATTGATAAAAAGATGTTGAAGTGTCTCATTCACCCTCTCTTACACAACAGACAGAGGTACCTTTTTAAAAATAACTCCTTTAAAGATATTGATAATAAAGGAAAATCTATCTAACAAAACTTTCAAAACACACATTAATACTAAAGACACCACTTTTAAAGTCCAATACTGCTAATAATAATGATGAATAAGGAATGGTTTGATAAAGTAATAATCTTATAAGGATAAATTTTAATATAATCTTAAAAAAAATAAACTTAATTCAACTTTAAAAAAACCAAATTAAAAGTTTGTTTCATTTATAAATTATTAAAATATCTTAATTTTTAAAAGTTAAATTCGCAATCATAAGGTACAGGATGTTTCCATTTAAATATACATTGCTTTTTAATATACCTTGATACTACTCAAACAAATCCACTCAATAATTCCTTTTCATTTAGTAAAAAGGTGTTGTCCCACACATGCATGATATATCCCATCCAATAAATGCTACTAAACTTACCATATGACTATTTTTTTTTTCTTTTTTTTTTAATCTTGCAATACAAGATGCGATACCGTGTGCTACTGACACAAACTCCAACCATTTCTTTGTTGTTTGAAATTGAAATTAAAAATATTTAAAATAAGTTTGAATATTTTTTAAATCCTATAAACAGGATAGTATTTACTTTTAATCATTAAAAAATAAATCTTCGTTGTTTAGTCTTTTATGAAATGTACTATGTATATAATTCTTATTTTCATAAATTAAACAAAAACAGACACATCTTTATAAGCACTTAGAGGACAAAAGAGAGATAATTTATTTTCAAGAGATTAAAGATAAACTTTATCTTATTTTCTGAGACTAAATTCATGTTCAATTCCTTAAAACATCTCAAACTATGTGAAGTGGAACAAAAAAATTATACTTGAAAGAGGACATCTTGACTGGTACTTCAGAAACTTACTAATATATTGAACCATGGTACACTTACAGAAAAGAATGAAGACATAAAAGCTATATATTAATTGTTTCATAAATCTACTAATTAACTGAAAAAGCCTTGCAGGTTATAAACATGATACAAAGAGATAGGAAGGTAGAGTGGAAAGAATAAGGAAGAACTGAACTTATCTATAAATTTCTATTTGATAAGATAGAGAAAGAGAAGAAGGAATAAATTGAAAGTGACATTTAGGCGTAGGAAGGGGCACAAGCTATGCAAGCAAGAAAGAGAATGGCAGAAGAAGCACCATCCTCTTCCAGATTGGAGCTGCTCCTCTTGAACTTGCTAGCTTTTCCTTTGTTGCACTGAATTTGCAGCAGCTGTTGCTGATTCTGCCCTTGTGCTTGCACTTGCTTGTTCTTCTTCATTGCTTCTTCCACTTTAGACACCATACTTTTTTCTTCAGTGAGGCTAAAGCAAATTGGAATAGAAAATTAGGAGGCAAGAGAGAGAATATTGTGCATGGAGACAGCCCTACATGCACCTCCCCTTTTATAGACTTTTCTGGAACCAAAATGCCCTTGGTAATAATAATACAATGTATATTTGCCAGTTTTCACTTACTTCAAGTGGTATAAGATAGGGCCCTATTAAAAATGAGACACCCCAACCAAGAAATGTGTTTTGAATGTATCCAAGTTGTAAACTTGGAATGAAATAGTACCATTGATAAATGACAACTACACATAGCATACCATTTTCAAAGACAGATCCCCAATTTTCACTGTTATGCCAATGTTTGATGGTAAATTTCCTAATCTACATTGTCTAATAGAAAAATAAAATGACACCTAAGCTGAAAGAAATGATTCACAAAACAAGACATAAAATGAGAGTTTTGAAAGAAGAGAAAAACAAAAAATAGGTGTATAGTGATTGCATAATTACAAATTACAATGATCAATGGGATTATGTGCAATTGCCAGACTAGAACTTAAACTAGGGTTGTCCTTATCATATTATTGACATTTAAGAAGAAATAGTAATCATCATAATTGAAACAGCATGTGCATAAAAAAGGGCATGATCATCCGGTTTGAGCGTTGGATTATTGATGATGTAGAATCAAATTAGTAATAAGAACGATGTTTTATAGTTCATAATTGAAATCAATGATTACACACAAAAGCTCATACGAAGTTGTCATAAAAAAAAAAACATGTATACAATTCAAATCATGGCAGAAATTCTATCACTTCAATGAAGTCCAATTATAAGGGATATATAATATGAAAGAGGTCACCATTTTCTTTTATATAATTTGAGAGTATCTACAATTTCTATTAAATATCTAAGTGATTTCTGTCCTCATTTAAGGATAAAGTTAGGTCTGAGTTGGATTCTTGGAGAAAATAGTTTTTTTATTAGACCAAAATAAAATTACATTTTCAATGGCTCTACAATTTTATTTGTGTAGAGTTGAGGTTTTGAAGTGTAGGGTTGTTTAGTGGGGTATTGATCATGTGAGCATGTGCCCAAGTTCTTGTCCTCTTCTACTCTCATGTACTTTCTTTGGACCCATTGGTTTTCTTTGTAACTAATAATAACAACAACAATAAGTAGCCGTGGTATGCGGATTTTGTTATGCCCCACTTCTATTTTAGTCACCTAATGACCCAAAATAATCATTAATAGCCATATACTAAAGCTTGTCTGTGATGACAAAACATGTTACGCATCTCTAGCTCGGTTCATGAATTTACCACTGCAACTATGCCCCTACATCTCCTCTTCATTTCACATGTTATCGACTGAACTCCACGTGACCCTTTTGTTTTCCACCAACCATGACTCATAATTAATGTGCTCATGTTGCCACTAGTCTCACACAATCTCTCTGGGTCTTTATTATTTATTGTAAGTTCCTCTTTTAGGTTTGACTTGGTCTTTTTGAAAACATAACTTCCTTTGTCAATTTATTTAAATGTTTATCTAATCTATAGCCATATATAATATGTATATTTAATTATATTTTAAAACTACAACATCTTGGTTACTAATCTTTTGATAATGGTAAATGTACATAACAAAGAAAAACACTACCATAGAAATGTACATTAAAAGAACATTTGTGGGTAACTACTCTTAATACCCCGCTAACACACAAAAGTCATGGTAAAATATTAAATAAACCGAAAATGAAAAAAAAAATGTGTTTAATTTGTTGAATGATGGTAATATGAAAGTAGTGGAAAGTAATTTCACACTCTATATCTTACAATAATACATATATTTTATTTAAATAAATAAATAAATATATATATATATATATATATATATATATTGTATTTTAATCCATTAATAATTTGGTTAAGTTTAGCTCATATTTGAATAGAATAATCAGCTAATAGGATAAAGAAAAAATTATCCACAAAATAAACTACAAAC
>Ga0209700_103332_pt1 | contig 30974 bp, 19 predicted proteins | sample SiratroredBW_FD_187528 | JGI IMG/M metagenome (GOLD analysis project Ga0209700, IMG submission 187528) | Root nodule microbial communities of legume samples collected from California, USA - Siratro red BW (SPAdes) (version 2) | ecosystem: Host-associated > Plants > Roots > Nodule | place: USA...
ATATATATATATATATATATATATATATATATATATATATATATATATATATATTACCGTAAATGCTTATATAAGAATAAAAAACAAAATAAATTAAGTATTATACACGACTCACATAAACTTATGTATTCAACTAACTTTCTTTAAAAATACGAAATATAAATTCACTTTAAATTATAAAAAAAACTTAAGTACCTGTAAAGAAATTACTTTTAAAATTGTATTTAATTATAAAAGTATTTGATGTTTATGGTTGCCATTGATTTTACGTTAGGAGATATTAAAATGTTTGATGTTTTTGGGTTTGATTAGTTACATATTTATTAAGGTCATACTTATTGTTATAAGTTTAAAGTGTGACTTTTATAAATTTCTTTATTAAATATTTATATTATTAAAATAAAATAAAAGTGAATTATTGAAATATGAATCTTATAAAACTTAGTATTAAAAAAGCTATGAAATTTTAAAATTGACTTAACATAAAATAAAAGATAAATTAAGATTTGATAAAATATTTCATAAAATAAGACTTAGGTAGAGACTTTTCCACGCATTAGGTGGAAAACTACGAGCATTACCCGCCAAATAATTCACTTAATTTTTGGGATGACGTGCTGATTGATTGCAGTGTTCCATCTACCACTTCTACATCACTCTCCTTTTATATTTCATCTTAATTTCATTACAAATTCTCATCAAATAAGCCATATATTCGATTACAAGTGAAACCATAATCAATTATATACTTAATACTTTATTATAATTTCGTTTTCTAAATAAATAATGAAAGTAATAAATAAAATATAATATTTATTTGTTAAAAATTATAATACAATTTTATTTTATTTAAAATTTATTTTTACATTAAATTATTTTAAAATATTATTTTATAAACTATTTTTCAAATATATACTATAAAAAATAATTTATTTTATTATATCAATCAAATTAATTATAATTTTTTTATTTAATTATTATTCAAACTTTTTTTGATTTTGATGAATATGAATATAGACAATATTAGAATTTTTCAGTAGACGTATTTTTTATGCTTTTCCATACTTTCCTCCGACATTTTGAATGATCACTATATCCTTAATAAATAAAAATTAAATAAATACTATACTTTTTAATATTTTTTGTATTTTGGATTCTACAATCCAGAATACAAATACAAAAATGTATTATGAATTATATAATTCAGAAAGTAATTTTTCTTATTTTAATTTTATTTATATTTTGAATTATATAATCCAAAATACAAAAATTATATTTTAAATTTTAAAATATATTTTCTATTTTAGATTGTATAATCAGAAATAAAACAAAAAAATTATATTTTAAATTATATAATCTGAATAAAAAATTATATTTTAAATTGTATAACTTAAAAAAAATTGATATTTCAGAAAAACATAAACTCACAGATAATGTATAGATATACGCATCATTCCATAAAAATAAATATGAGACATATATTACATAATTTTTTTTTATATATAAATAAGGACAAAGATGAATTTTAACTTTGTTGGTGAAAAAATGAAATCCACAGTCGTCTACTCCTTTATCACCCCTAATTCCAATATTTTATTTTTAATCGAAAGAGTAATAACTTAATGAATGATAATATTATTTTAACTATGACAATCAAATGTAAAAGAAAAATAAACTATGGTGATTAGCTATATTTGTAATCGAGACTATGGTCACGTCTCTGCTTTGGTGAAAGTATTATGATTGTGTTTATATAGATAAAGTTATAGTGAGAGATGTTATTATTTATTTCGGTGATTGATATTTTTGTCGGGTAACTTAGGCTTATTCTAATGAATTTATTTCATATTTTTGTTAAAATGCTATTGTAAAATATCTATATTTATTATTGTATATATTACCTGAAAATGTCCATAATCTTTCTGTTGTAAAATATCTATATTTATTATTGTATGTATTACCTTAAAATTTTCATAATTTTCGTCGTGATAACACTGGACTTTTTGTACTCGATAGTGTATGAAAAACTAAGCTGTTTTTAATATAGTTGTTTGTTAAAGTTAAAGTTAAAAGTTAACAACGTAAATTTAATTTAATATATTTTTTTCAAAACATTAGACTACTTATTTTAGCTATACGTGACTACTTGTTGTGAAAAGCAATTTAAGAAATCAAAATAGTTTTTATAATAAGTTCTTTAAAGTCATCTCATCTACTTATTTTCTAGGTAACTTATAAAATAATATTAAATATTTATATTAGTATTACATTTATTAAAAAAATATAAAACAAATATTTAAGGTTTGCTTAGTACTTATTGACCAGACTACTATTTATCAATATTATTTGATATTTTTAAATTTTACTTTATACTTCTTAACAGGACTGATATTTGGTCTTGTATGATGTTTTTTTGACAAAACTAGTATTTCTTAATCTTATTTGATACTCCTCGATAAGACTAGTATCTTTCTTATTATTTATTAGATGATTAACATTCAGTTTAAACATTCTCTGTATATAAGTTTTTTATAAGTTGTGTAGCACACTGACCTTAGACTCAAGTGTATTAGTGCAAGTTTCTAACAGAAAAGGTATAGATTAAATAATCTTATTTTAACTTTTTTAGTAATTTTTTAAAATGATTGGTTATGACCTTTTTAATGATTTAAAAAAAAATAAGGGAAGAATATTTAAATGATTAGAAAAGTATCAATTTCTCATACCAGAACAGAAAAATCTCAAACCCGTTCCTGGTGAGAGCTTTAAGGTTCTATTTGGGAATTTACTTTACAAACGCAGAAACCCATTCCTCAAACAAAAATCCAAGGTAGAGTTGCCTTTATTAATAGAATTTACAAAGAGACAGCTGTAAATTGCTTCAGAGACTGTGCTGCTCAATATGTGAAATGGTTTGATTGAGTGAAATGAAATAATCGAGGGTGAAGGAAAGACAACACGAGATTTAATTCTTGATTTGGCAGCAGCTTCTTCTGACAAAGGAATGAATGAATAAATTTATGTTGAGTGAATGACCTACCCATTTTGGAACCAAAGAAAAGACGAAAAACCTTTTCCTCGAAAGACTGGATACCCTCCTTATATTACATCCTATTTTTTATTTAAAGCAGTTATGTAGTTGATATGGATATCTACAACGCTATTTTCACTTCTGTTTTTTTCTCTTATTTTGATATAAATTTTTTTTTTAAATTTTCAGAATGAACAATTTTTGTTAAATTGTTATTATAAATAAATTATATCAAGTTAACATGTTATTATAATACGAGTTTAATTAATTTAAAATAAAATCATACTAGTATAACATGATTTTAAATATTAATTAATATCATACTATTATTCATAATAGAAATAATATTTTTTTGTTCATTATGAAAATTTCTAAAGAAAAAAAAGGCCACAACTTCAAGTAGAGTGAAGAATGAAAAAAAAAAAAAAATAAGTTAGTAAATGAGAGAAAAAAAAAGTGAGATATGTAACAAGTTATTTTTTGTCGGCAGAAGCTAAATGTAACAAGTAACATAATAGTAAAGGGGAATTTAAAAAATATAAATAAATATATGCAAGACAATTATAGTTACATGAGTTGTAAAATTGAAACTGAAATAAAATTTAAATAAAGTTTGACATCAAATAATTTTAATCCCCTTTTGTTTTTTTTTTCAAAGAAACAAGTTTAACTGTTTGAAAGTGTAGTTTCCTCCGGACGTATTTCCGATTTGAAAGCCCGCCTTACAAATTCGCACTTGTATAATAATAAATTAGTAGTGCTGTAATTCACAATTATAACTGGAATGTCACCTTCCCTGATCTAACAGAAAATGTAGAAATTTGAGGGCTTAAACTACACAATTCACAATTCAGTAACTGTAATCAGCCCCTTTTGGCGCTTGTTTGAGACTGTACATTTCTCAAACGCAAGAATTGTCAAACCTTAACCCATTAAGCATTGATAAATATTATTAAAACTTAAACCCAGTGAGCATAAAGTTATCATTCGAAACACGATTGGAAGGATACCACATGATCACTCCGACTTCGAGTAAGCTTAGTAAAGGATGGCTTACCCCGGGCTGTTCTTAAGGGACCTGATCTATTCCCGTGCCTGATTGGCAAAGATGTCTCGTCAGCATTTAAGCTTGATTTTCCCTTATCCATTTCAAGTAGACCAGAACTGTACTCCACTGTGATGAGGGAAGATTCTTGTCCATAAGTTAATATCGGGGTTAACCCTTCACCATCCAACCAACTGCTATCAGAAAACACAAGGTCACCTCCAAAATCCGATTCATGCCAAAAGGACTCCTTCTCACTCTCATTGGTGTCATTGTAGATCAACTTAAGAGCCTGCACAACTTCACCCATAAAAGGCCTTTGAGTGACCTCCGGGTGTACGCACATGGAAGCAATAGCGGCCACCTTTGCCATGTCATCAAAGTCATACTTTCCAGCCAAAAATGGATCCACCAGCTTTTCTAAACCTTCTTTGCATTTCAATAGTGGTCGAGCCCACGTTACAAGATTCTCATCTCCGTCAGGTCGAGACATGTCCACCGGTTTTCTGCCTGTTATAAGCTCAAGCAGCATAACACCATAACTATAGACATCACTTTTAACGAGTAAATGTCCTGTCATAGCATATTCTGGGGCGACATACCTGCAAAATTGAATAGATAGAAATGGCATAAGTTGAAGGCTAGGAATTTACAATGGCATAAAAAATATAACGTCAATTTCGAGTTGAACATTATATAAGAAAAAAAAAAAATCTGAGAGAGAATAACTTTATGATGATGATTGATGATGCTATCTAATATTAAAGAAATAGAAAAACCATACAGCATGAGTGTACCAGACACACGCAAGATCACCCCCACATGCTATGCCAGTTAGGTTCAAACCCAAGCCCTGAAGTGGAACTCACAAAAAATGCTATATCCAAATCCCACAGATAAAATCTTAAAACTTACCCAAAAGTACCCATGACCCTTGTAGAAATATGACCATTTCCTTCACCCGCTTCTCTTGCTAATCCAAAATCAGACACCTTAGGGGTAAAGTCATCTTCTAACAACACGTTACTAGCTTTAAAGTCTCGGTGAATTACACGAGGATTGGAATCCTCATGTAGATAGGCCAAACCTCTTGCCGCTCCAATGGCAATTTTTTTCCGTGCTTCCCAATCTAGAGGGCTGCTTTTCTTGTCATCACCTGCAGGATCATTAACAAGAATTAAATTTGATTGATATAGCAAGGCATTATAAATTGAACAAGTGGCACACCCTCAGAACTAAAGAAACCAAGTAAACAATTACCATGCAAATGAGACTCAACACTGCCATTGCAAACAAGCTCATACACCAAGCAACGCCTTCTCCCTTCTATGCATAAACCTAAGAGTTTCACAACATTTCGATGATGTAAACGGCTTAGCATCTCAACTTCAGCAATAAATTCACGGTCTCCATGATCATTCCTTGTTAGCAGCTTAACTGCAACTTCACTTCCATCATCCAATGTCCCAGAATAAACACGTCCAAATCCTCCTTCTCCTAGTACTCTCTGAGAACTGAATCTATCTGTTGCTTTCTCAAGCTCAGAAAAGGAAAATGTTTTAACAGAGAGAATAGAAGCAGCAATAGTGGACACAAGGGACATGGATCTTGAGCTCATTATTCTGCCTGACAACATCGATTCCAAGCCTGCATAATCCATCCATTAGTCACGTTAACTATGATACAGTTTACATAACGAAGTAAATGATCAAGACTCAAGAGTCCAAGACAACATAAAGTGGAATTCATTGCCTTGAATGTGAAAAACGTTGACTTCGCCAGTCTATTTGATTGCAGGTATATTCAATAACCAGCAAAAGTGAATGGCATCTCACTAACTTATTGATCCAATAGAAATACTAGCATCCTTTTAGGCGAAAATATGATATAAGGATAAGTTACTCCAGGTTCTAGACTACTACCACTTGAGAATAATACAAAGGAATTTGTAATTTAGAGAGTATGTCTTTACCTCTCTTAGGATCTCATATTTATAACTACTTTAGATAAACCATATATACAATGTATGAGAGGGAAGAGAAGAGAAATCTGAAAATAAATTCTAGTTAGGACTATTTAATCTAATTTAATCTAACACTCCCCCTCAAGCTAAAGCATACAAATTGTAAGTACCAAATTTTGAACAAATATATTCAATCCAAAGTCCTCTCAAGGATTTTGTTAGTACATTTGCTAGTGATCATTTGACCCGACGAATGTAGTGCAGATTTCCTTGGATAACTTTTCTTGAATAAAATGACAATAAAGTTTAATGTGTTTAGTCCTTTCATGGAACACTGGATTGGAATCGACGTGGAGAGCCACTTGGTAATCACAATACATCTTCATTAGTTGAATCTCACAAAAATCTAAATCTTGTAGGAACTGTTTTTCCCATATAAGCTCGCAGATGGGGGATGTCATTGCTCTATACATAGCTTCAACAGAAAATCAGGCAACATTTTGTTGCTTGCTCTTGCAAGAGATAATATTTCCTCCAAGCAAAACACAATAACCTATGGTAGTAGGTCTATCCATAGGAGAACTAACCCAATCAGCATCGCAATACCCAAAAATTTGGGTATTCCATTGATCTTCATAAAGTAGTCCTTGTCCTAGAACCTTTTTAAGATATCTTAGAATGTGAATGACAACATTCGCGTGATCAATAGAAGGATTTTGCACGAATTGCCTCATAACACCAACTACAAAAGAAAAATATAGTCTAGTAATAGTAAGATAAGTTTTTCAACCAGTCTTCTATATGTTTCTAGATCGGAAAAACTTCTCCTTGTCTTCCATAAGATTTGGATCCAAGGGACAATCCACTAGTTTGCAATCAATCATGTCTGTCTCTTTTAGGATGTCAAGAGCATATTTCCTTTGAGAGATTACAACCTCTTCCTTTGATTGAGCTACTTCTATGCCCAAAAAAATATTTGAGATTTCCAACATCCTTGGTCTGAAAATGATTGCAAAGGTGTTTCTTTAACTAAGAGATTTTAGCAACATCATTCCCTGTAATTACTATATCATCAACACACACAATTATGTACACACATTTTCCAGGGGAGGTGTGACAATGGAAAACAAAGTGTTCTGCCTCACTGCATTTTAGCCCAAAGGATTGACAATCATGGCTAAACTTTCCAAACCAAGCACAGCAAGATTGCTTGAGACCATAAAGAGATCGACGCAACTTACAGACCAAACCAAACTCCCTTGCACAACAAACCCAGGTGGTTGATCCATGTAGACTTCCTAGTCTAGATTACCATGCAGAAAAACATTTTTAATATCTAATTGATGAAGGGACCAATGAAGAATGGCTACCATGGCAAGGAAAAGTTGGATAGTAGTCACTTTAGCCACCAAAGAAAAAGTATTATTGTAATCAAGTCCATAGATCCGAGTATATCCTTTAGCCGCCAATTGAGCTTTGAGGCGATCAACTTCACCATTAGGTCTAACCTTAATGGCATAGACCCAATGACAACCTACTATCTTCTTCCTAGATGGAAGAGGAACTAACTCCGATGTTTTGTTATGTTCAAGAGCTTGCATTCGAGTAACAATGGCTTGTTGCCACCCAGGATAATCAAGTGCTTTTGTCACAATTTTAGGAACAGTAATATAAGAGACGGAAGAAATAAAGAAAAAATAGGAAGGAGACAACTTAGGGTAACTAAGAAAATTGTAAATAGGATGAAGATTATTTGTAGATTGAGTGCCTTTGTGAATGGCAATTGGTCAACTTCAGTCATCATGATCAAGAGTGAGTCGTGGTATTAGGTGATGATTGAGAAAATTTGCTAAAGAGGACTCACCTTGTGGTACTGGACTAGCCATTTGGTTCTTGTGTTAATTGTAATAAGTGGTGGCGACAATGGTTTAGTAGGATTTTGTGTGGTGTTCTGGGTGTTGGGAGAAGAAGGAATGGAAAACTCAATTAAGGGTACAGGAAGGACGTGTTTGAGGGAATTAGAATCCTATATATCACGAGGAAAGAAGAGAGTTGGTTCAAAAAAGATGACATTGAGAGACATATAGTATTTCTTGTTCCAAGGAGAGTAACATTGATATCTTTTTTGAAGTCGAGAATAGCCTATCTAAACCGGGGACGTATCATGAACAAAAAAATACACAACCAAAAGCAAATGGAGTGATATGAAAGAGGGGTTCTTTCGAAAATAGAACGGAACAGGGAACTTTATCTTCAAGTAAAGAAGAAGGCATTCTATTAAATGAGGAAACAAGCAGTTGGGATAACATCACTCCAATCAATAAAGTACAAACAGTTTCAACCAGATGTTTATTTTTTTCTCTATGATACCATTTTGTTGAGATATAAGAGGGCAATTAGACTAATGCAAAATATCGTGTGAGCTTAATAGTTTTAGATAAATTAGAGGAAAAATATTCTTTAGATTATTGCTTCGTAAGACTTTGATTACTTTTCCAAACTGATTTCTGACTACATTAAAGAAAGACATAAAAATAAGAGTTCAGAATGATCTTTCATTAGATAAATCCAAGTACATCTAGAAAACTCATCATTGAACGTAACAAAATATCTAAAACCAAAAGATGACACATGGCTTGGCCCCCAAATGTGAGATTGGATGATAGAAAAAACAGAATTACATCTAAACTCATAACATTTAGGAAAAGAAGACCTAACATGTTTTCTTAATTAACATGATTCACATTCCAAAGTTTGGAGACTACTAAATTCACGAACAATTTTTTTTTTTTAGTTTTGTCATATGAGGATGTCATTAGTGTTCATTTGGCAGTTTAGGAGATGAGTTAGTACCAAGGTAGTATAGGCCTCTAGATTCATGTCCTTTGTCAATCATCCCACCCTACCACATTCATGTATAACAAAAGAATTAGGATCAAAGAATACTGAACAATTTAATGATTTAGCCAATTGGCTTAAAGAAATGAGACTAAAGGGACGGATAGGTATAAAAAGAACAAATTTTAGGTTTAAAGAGGGAGAAAGAGAAACTTGACCAATTCCCTGAGAGGTTACTTGAGATTCGATAGCTAGGATTATGTAAAATGAGGTGTTTTAGGAAAGGTGAGCTAAGAGACCAAAGAGATATTACCAAAATTATGATCAGATACACCTAAGTAGATGATTGGACTAGGCTGTTGGATTTCAACCCAAAATATTCTTGATATTCTTCATTAGAGAACTTTGGCTCCGAACCTTCAGATTTGGAAACATTGGTTGTCTTGTCGGGAAAGCCATGTAAAGAGTAACAATTCTCTTGGGTGTGTCCCATTCTCTTACAATATGTGCATTGAGGACGTCCTCTACCACCACGCCCTCCTCTAGTTCCACAACTTCCTCTTCCATGAGCAGAAACCGTTGCAAAAAGACTCAGTATATTCTAGAATATTTCTTCTCTTAAGAGTTGGGACACGAAGTAGCCGTTTGTCAAGTTTTCCATTGAAGAAACTACCTGACCAATCAAAATTTGATCTCTAACATGACCAAAATCATATAAAGCTTATCTAACTTATTTTTTATCTCTACTAATGAGTCAACTTCCAGGAACATCTTCAATTCCTCCACTGTTGATTGGGCTTCAGCAATAAGAGGCATCATGTCATTATCAGACTGCTTGAAAGAAGCCAATTGATTAGCTGAATCCTAGAGCCGTTGGATATCATTCACAAAAATCTTTTGGGCCTTCTTCCAAAAGGAATTACATATTTTAAATGACCTAAGAGTGATCCAAATATATGGTTCTACTAATTGTCAAAGTAGCGTACAAAGCTAAAAATCAGTTTTCCTCCACTGTTGAACTTGATCTGGTGGAACTGAACCATCTTCTTCTAAATGATCATGAAAACCTTGGTCAAGGAACCAAAGTTCAATTGAAGCAGACCAAGATAAATAATTTTTCTCATTTATTTTTTCAAAAGCTTTGAAGGAGTCCCGGAAAAAGAAGCAAAAGTCCTTGAAGACATGTTAGACAAGGTAAAGGCAAGAACACAGTCCAGTAATGTAACAGAGAAGAGCAGAAACCAACCTAGGGTTTCTAGAGAGAGAAACCTAGGGCTTCAAGTGAGAGAAATCGTGTTCAACACTAGAAGATTCACCAAATGCTCCAGCAACTCAAACTGTGGTGGTCCCGGGAGATTCCAACCACTGGAAGGCATCGCGTGAGACACACGTGTTATGACAGCGGTTGATAGCACGTGGCAACTCCGAAATTTGGACAAGCGACCACCGGGGTTGGGTCGCATTCTGCAAGGCGCATTGGACCAAAGCGTCGGAGGACAAAACTCTAGTGGCTGGACAGTGGCTAACAGTGACCATGCCGGATAGAGACAAGTAGAGCAGGATTGACCCACTCTGATACTAAGTTGAAAATAATACAAAGGAATTTGCAATTTAGAGTTTGCCTTTCCCTCTCTTAGGATCTCATATTTATAACTACTTTAGATAGGCCAGGTACAATGCATGAGAGGGAAGGTAAGAGAATCTGAAAATAAATTCTATTTAATACTATTTAATCTAATTTAATCTAACAGTACCAATGACAGGCCTAGAATCCATGAGGGACAAGCAGAAGCCCACCAAAGGATTCCCTCCAAAGAATTTCTTTTCCTAGTAAGAAAGATTACTCAAGTAACCTTTGGAAAGTAAGTGATATCCTTTTGAAATACTAGTATACATTGATGGGGATAAGAATCTGTTTTACTATTATTATATAATGGTTCTCATGTAAATCACATAAACCTAATTTAATTGTGAGACAAAACTAACTACTTAATAAGGCAAACCTTTAAAACCCAGTGTAAACAAAAATATATTTTACCAGTACTTTTCAAAGAAATAGAAATGACTAGACTAATCTTTGGCACATAGTAAGAAAAACTTAGTGAACTGATAAAAAAAAGTTGCAAAAGGAACTTACTCAACCTAACAAATGAAATTTTAGGCAACAAATCAGTTGAGTATAATTTACAATAAATTGCTTAGCAATCAAACAATAAATTCTTTCGACTCTATATAAGCATCAGAAAATTATTTTATGAAAAAATATAAACATACACAGTAAAGTTAAAAGCTATACCAGATCTCTTATTTAGATATGACGTGATTGAAGGGCCGGTAGCACTTGATGAGGGCCTAATTTTCCACCATTTCAACAAAATGAAAAATGCTCCAACCAAAACCAAAAAGAGTAAAGCAGAACATAGAGCAATAATGAGTATGATTCTAAGAGTCAATTTCTCATGCTCATTCATGACGGAGGCAGTGACTGGGAGAAAATCAACTGTATCACTGGGCAGGGGACCACTCCCAATTAGATATCCAGGTGGCGGTGATGATGGAATACCTGGATACCAACTGCATTAGTCTCATGCAGTAACATATGATAATGATAAAGTAAAATGTTATTAAAAAAATGAAACTACTACCTGGATAAGCAATGTACAAAGTTGCATAACCACCAAAAAGGCTCCTATTTAGAGGAACTTTATGGTGCCATAACCTCTCATACAACAGAAGTGCAGTGGTATTGTCAAATTTTTCCCCGAGTGGAACCAAGTCAATATCAACTATGGTTCTCCACCGATTTTTATCGTCTGCACTGACACCTATTATCCTCACTTGGCTCTGCTTCAAGTATGTCCCGGATGCAACTTCAATCTCTAACTCAGTAATGACGGGAAAAACAAGCAAAGGAGCTACACCCAGTACTAGTCTGACTTTCATGGGAAATATACAACCACAAGGTGAACCAATAGGAGTTGCAGTGAATGGATCAGTACAGATTTGGCTACAAGCTGCCAGAAATTATTTTGTAAAGTGAGTGTATGGCGTAATGGTATAATCATTTTAGATAACAAAGAGGTGGGTAATGCTATTTCACAGAATTCTGTGCAGTTTAGTAAGAAAAGGATAGAACTCGTCACTCATGCAAACTGAAACTCCGAATTTTCCATTATAGAATATTTAGTTCCACTCCAGTGTATTAAATATTTACTAAACCTTTTAGGCCAACCACACCTTAAGACAGCAGACTACGAGAACCCGAAGGCATCTTGAAATAACATTGAGAAATTAATACAGTCCAAATTTTTCTTTTACCACATTACACTTTAACCCTTACCTAGTAAAGAAAACATCAAATATAGTAAATGTATTAATTTTCAAAGAAAGTACTCAAGCATCAAATAAATTAGATTCCAAACATTCTTCCAAATAATCCAATTTTTTACATCATGCCTATTTACACTATCTTACCATGTTTGACAGTACCATAAGTTAAAATAATCAATTATTGATTCCCTTCACCAACATACATACAAATGTAGAGAATTGTATTAAAGAAAAAAGGACTGTAATTACAGTATTGCATGAGCAGAAAAGCCATTGAGATTTTATAAATAGTCCTGACCTTGGTAAAAGTAGTAGCAGAAGAAGAGTGTATAACATTCAGGAAATACCTGGATCTTTATAAGGGAATGGAAGCACAGGACGAAGTTTCCACCGGTGGTGATGATGGTCATAATGAGGAAGTTTTGGTCTTGGAGTCACAATAGGACCTGCATAAGAAAACATTAATTCTTAGTCTCATAGTAAACATGAAGTATAATGACTTGTTGAAAATATGACAATATACCTTGAGATGGAGATTGCCCAGAAGGTTTAAGTAACAATGTTTTAGCTCGTTCAGATGAAGCAAATGGCACATTCGTAGAAACTGAGTTCACTGCAGGAAAATAACGTATCACTGTGTTATAGATTGCAGCATAGTTAAATTTGCAGAGAAATCTCAAAAGGAATCTCTTAAAATCATTTAAAAATATATGAATTAGTCACACTCCTTTTCATATAGCCAACTCTGCCTTGTAGGCAAAAGACTTTCATTTCCATTTAAAATCCTTTCCATGAATTAAAAAGTGATGTGATATGATCTCAAGAACATAAAAGTAGCGCATATGATTCAATTAGAAAAAACCTATCCAATATTGGAAGGGTTTTGTACTACCATCTTATTTAATTTAATCTAGCTTCCGATATTGTTTTATGATCAAGAGCCTATACATTATGGCATATCCACTAATATCCTTTTCAATGCTTTAATGGAAATATAATCAAGTATAAATCTCCAACTGTCAGTCACACAACCCAACAAGATGGTAAATGATTAAAAAACACACTTATGAAAGGAAAGTGAATAAATAACTGGAAGATCAAGGTGGTCTTCTCCAAGAAAATTGAATAAGACATGAGAGCATAAGACATAATTGCCAACCAATTTTACAAAACTTAAGAAAGAATATGAATACAAGAAGAAAATTAGAAAGTTTGTTCATAGGCAAATCTAATAATTTAAAATATATTATGTCAGCCACTGAGAAAAATATCTGTTTACATTGGGGCCTTCAATCATTAAATACTCCAAAAGATGAAGCTCTTTAAACGTCATGTAACCATTGCCAAAAGATTAACTGATAATAGACTCTACATTTGCAAGGAATAGTGGTATTGAATGCCAAGATATAAAACAATAGATTTCCTACATTAATTCCCATTTAAAATTTCAAGGATTTCAATGCTAAGTCATTAGTTTTCATAAAACACTACAGGGCAGATGTTCCCGAATGCATTGTTCAACTAATACTTATTTGACTGACAAAGGTTGGTATAGGCACATAACAGGAGAAGGAGGACATTGTATGTTGACAAAGAGAAATGAGCCAAAATACAATGTGTCCTTGGCTTCACCAAAAACTAGCAGAGACTATCTCATGTTCAACTGTACAGCAGATTCTAACACGCCAACACAGACTTACAAGGGACATGCACACAACAGATCTTACATTTTGCAAGTCTTCTCCTAAAAATCCCAAATGAAAGAAAGAAAATGGTGAGCGCATGCCCATTAAAACAAAGACCCAAATGAAGCCAAATTTGAATTCAAATGGAATCCCTGCCCCAGAATGTAATGACAAATACATTCACATCAATTTTCTCTAGAGAGAATACCGAAGTTGCAAATGCAAACATTGAATTCGGAAATGAATTTATTTGTCTAAATATATAATGCAGCAACATCAAACCAGTTTCAACCAGGTGCAGTCAGCTACATTATCCACCAAACCATAATGTTCCAATGATAATCATGCTCGCCTATAGACAAAACATTGTCCTTCCAATCATTCTTAATGGTTTATCCTATAACTTTTCTCGGGTCTTCTTCTACCTCTAGCAATAGGTAATTAGGGATACTCTCCATCTAATCTACTCTCCTAACTAGGCTTTACTTGTATTATGCACGCGCACCCAATAATTCAAAACCACCTAAGCTGAGATGCTACCATTTTTCAGAAACAGATGTATGAGCCAACAGATGTATAATCCTATCTCATGTCCACTCTTCCAACTTAACATCTCATGGCTACTACATTGGTTTTATTCTCTTGTAGGATTTGTACTGCCCAAGAATCAATTCAATGTAACCTTGCAAGTCCATAACTGTGCAGTAAAACATGAAAAAATCAATTCCAATGAGTATATATAACTAATAAACAAATAGAATCCAATGAGTTAGGCATAGACAGTGATTTCATGTTAACAGTCTATGAGAAGCATGCTAGAAATGCTTTGTGATAAATTCTCAGATAAGTAGACGAAGAAGAAGCCAATGTGATGACAGATGGAAAATGAGCAGTAGGACCTGATAGAAAAATTCAAGTGTAGTGAAAGCAGTCATAAGCTAAATACTTGGTAATGTCTATATGTAAGACAATCCACACAGACCAAACTACTCCCTTTACAAACACAGGCAAGATTCAATATACCCAGCAAAGCCTCATGAAAGGATTAGTTTACATATATGAGGAGCAAGTACAAATATTATCTAGAACTAACGAATAATTAAATCATACAGCCGCACATCCATCTAACAAGAACTACATGTAAGAAACACTAAAAAGCTGCACAAGACGCAATAATCAAGCAGAAAAAAAATAAACCAAAATTTGAAAAGACCAACTAATTATTAAACACATTATAATCATGAACTCCCAACATAACTCAGTAGTCATAATAACTTTCCACTATAGTTTAGGTACTGTCAACATCAACCCACAAACAAGAGTTCAATGACCATCGCCCTATAGTGAAGATAAACTTGGTAACTTATAGTCACAATTCACCAATCCAATTGTCCGCCACATGTTAGCGCGTGCGCTAACATTTAGCGTGACATGCTACGGCTCAACCTCCACAAATTAATTCTTCTTCAATCCTCACAGTTTTCCTTCCACTGTTATACACTCTCCCTGGTATAAGACCCTGCACAATTGAAAACCAACCTTTCTCCAGGAAATCACACGTGGCAGAAAAACACAGGTTGTTCATGATTCATGAGAGGAAAATAGTAGCAGCATGCGAATTGATTAAGCAACGTAAACAGAACAGGAAGGAAACGACGTGATCGATACCTTGGAAAGAGAGAAGCAGCGAATGAAGGAGAGCAAGGATGAAGACGCAGGAGGTTGACATCAGAATCATCGTCACTAACGGAGCTAGCAGAAAGTCGGTAACGTCCAGCAGTTACCGTGAATGCAGCAGCGGCATTGGAGAGCGTAGCGTGAGGATGCAGAGGGAAGCATCAGCATGCGAATTGGAAAACCTAGGAGAGAGAGAAGAACGTAGAAGACGACGGTGGATCAAGGACTAGGAAGCTTCTAGATCACGGAAATGCAGGAAAAGAGAAGACGAACCACACCGATAACACGCAGCATGCATGAAGAAGAAGATTGCTGAGGAAGAAATGTATAGAGAGAAATTAGAGAGAAAGAAAAACGGTGGAAGAGAAGAGAAGAGAATTTTGTTGAAATGGTTAGTGAGTGGGTTTATGCCATTGTAGAGAGTTGATGAAGTAGCGTGAGTTTGTTTGTGAGTGAGTGAGTGTTGCAGTGATAAGCTATGTTGGGGCGCGTGAGGAGTACGGGGTTCACCAAACGACAAATGGATAGTCGTTTCGTGGCGTTCCACTGCTAGTTCTTTCTTCTTAGGGACGCAAATCCTTAGGGGGAGGTGATCCAATGTGCCGCAGCACATTGGAAGAAAGTGAGCCTTTTTTAAAAAAAAAAAAAATACTATTTTCAGAGAACATTAATTACTCTTTATAGCTCGTCTTTATTCTTTCATCTTTGATATTTGTTTTATGATAATTGTTTAAGTTTTTTTCACTAAAATCATTTAATTTTATATTTTTAATGGAATTATCTATTATATTTCTTTTCAGTTTTTCAGTTAACGTTTATTTTTTTTTTGTCTCTGCTCTTACGACTATTTTCTCTCTCCTTACATTTCAAAAAAATTATGTCATTTTGAAAGTTAAAAAATAAAAAAAAATATTTTATTAAAAAACTGACAATTATAAAGATACAGATCAAATAATTAATTTATATGTGTGCGTTTATTATTATGTAAAAATAATAATAATAATTAGAAAAAATTAAAATTATTTTATTAAAATAAAAAATATATTTCTTTACAACTAAATTTAAATAACACATAAAAATAAATAACGAATTATTATTGTTTATTACTAGTATTGAGTTATAATACAAATTATTTATCAGCAGTAATAAACTACAAAATTTATTTATTACATTGCACAGGTGCGGTTTCAAGAGCTCTAACTTACACTTCTAAGATTAGATCATAGAAAATAATACTCATAGTTAAAAAAGATCTTGAGTAATTTTTTTTTAAAACAATTATATTACGAAAGTTAATTTTCTTTCAATTTCCACTTCATATATGTTACATTTTTTAATAATTTTTCAAATTGTTTGTATTTGAAGGTTTTTTCAACCCAATAAATGCTTACATTAATGTAAATTATTTTATTATGGAACAAAAATCCATTAAGTGGGGGAAAATATTATTCAATTATCATTTGAGTATTGCCACCTATAAACCAAGTGAAAGAAAAACTCTTGGTATCTTATTTGATGTGTTTATAAAAAATATGCATAATCAAACGTGTTTGTAGAAAAAATGTAATGACTGATAATTTAAATGTGAAATAATTAAGAAAAATCAAATTAAAAAAAAGTGTAAAGATGTTTTAGTACAAATTTTTTATTTAGTAATATGTTTATTAAGTTTTAATATATTTTTTGTCTCAATAAGTGTAAGAAAATATTGACAAAACAAATAAAAATTATACTAAAGGTGTAATAATTAATTATATAAATTTTATAAATATGGAATAATATAAAAAAAATTACATAATCAGTCACTTCTATAATCAGCCTTTTCTATATTTTTATACAATAGATATTCTTTTGAAAAAAATTGTTTTTATCAATATTTTTAAAGTTGGAAGATAACGTAACTCTTTTTCTAATTATATTTTTATTTTTATATTATGTATTAAAAAAATTTAGAAAAATAAAATTGAAAAACATAATTATTAAAAATCTCATATAAAGTAAAGACGAGATCTTTAAATAATTTATAATAAATGTAAACCTTATCTTATAAGTCCAACAATTTTGTTATAATAAGTTTTAATATCAAATAAAAAAAAAGTGGATTTTAAGTCTAACTCAACTTTTAAAAACTAATTAGTAAGATAAGGTTTGTATCCACTCATAAATTATTTAAAACTTCATTGTGGATATAAAATCTCTAACAATAATAGATATAATTTATTAAAAATATATTAAAAGTAAAATAATAAATAATCTTTTTAATTCAGATAAAACTATCTCAAACAATTATTTATTACGAAGAAAAAGTATATTTTTAATAATGTTAAATAGACATGCAAATTGATTGTTTTATTACTTCAATTTTACTTTTTTGAACGTCCAAGTTTCCATTTCAATATTGTATTTTTATTTTGTAAAATTGATGAATGCAGAGTTCGTTTTCATTAAAAGCAATAATACTTCAATCTCATTTTATTTAAGATTTTTACAAAGTAACTTTTGATACTTTCTTTTGTATTAAGTGTAGTTTTTATTTTCTTATTGAAATATAAATACTTAAGAAAATGATGAAAAAAATATTTAATACTTCATTAATATTATAAAATGACTATTAAAAATAATTAACTTTCTTTAAACCTTGAACAACAAAATCAAAATATGGAAGACAGATTATCTAAATATTTTTAGGGAATAAATGCCATGAGTCACACATAAAAAGGTTTGAAAAAGTAATTAATGCACTTCTATCACAAATTTATATACACTGATCATTACTATTAGTAAAGAATTTATTTATTTATTAGAGTAAATAACTTTTTACATGTGGCATATCTAATTTAAAATTTTGAATAATAAATTTTATTTATAAATATATTATTTAATTTTAGTTCTATACATATGAATTTTTAAACTTAACTATAATTTTATAAATAAATATTTTTTCTAATATTAAGTATCTTTTATTTATTAGTTTTGCGTTAAAATAATATTTTTATTAATAAAGAAGTATTAAATAATTATCATTGAAAATATGAGAAAATCATTAGTAAGGTGTTTTATAATAAAAATAGTATTTAAATTAACTTTTTCATTAAAGTATATATAATAATAATAATAATAATAATAATAATAATAATAATAATAGTATTGTTTTGTTTATATTTGTCATGAGTTTAATAAAAATAAAACTAAAAGGGTGTTATTAATTATCGGAAAAGTGATTTTTTTTGTTTTACCTTCACTTGTGAGTGTATTATTTCCTATTGACAATATTAAAAAGTTAGTCTGTAATTGAATTATTAACTTTTGCTTTCATTATTCTTCCCTTTTCGATTTTATACCATTTTTCTCTCTTATTGTTACAAATATTGATAAAAAAACTTTTTTTAATAAGTAGTCAGCGCTATACTTTTAATGTCTGTAAGAACTGTTTCGTAATTTTGTCTTAAGATATTTATATATTTAAAAATATGTAAATAAATAAAATACAATTAATATAGTAATTAGAAATATTTAATGCGTAAAATAAATAATAGTAAATAATAATAATAATAATTTGAGTTGACTAACAAATTAGAATGAATTGAAAAAATATTAAGTTTAAGTTTTTCGAGGAATTAGAGAAAAAAAAAGACTAAAATAATCATCACGTCATTTAGTTAATTACAAATCAAACAATAAAAATTTTAAACAAAAATATTTTTTTTTAAAATACTCAATAAGTATTAAATATAGTATGAAAGTTAAGTGTAATAGTTAATTTTACTTATAAAGAAACTTTTTAAAAAAAGAGCATAATGTCATTGCATGAATTTTTTTTTCATTGTCTCTTCTTATTTTTGTTTTTTAAAGAATCTTTTCACATGTGTAATGTGTTCTTCAATTTTATCTAAAAGTTGCAAGTAAACATCTTTATGCAATATTTAATGTATTTTATTAAGAGGTGATTTAGTTCTTGTTTGAGAATACATGGCTTCTACTATAGTAACAATTTTCCATATTTTCACTTCTTATTTTTCATGGATAATAAATATTTCTTTCACGATTGTAAGTATGTGATATTCCAAATAGAAAAACACTTAATAATAGAATAATATATCATACACACTTAGTCACATAAAACAATACATGAACTAAAAGAAAAACATAACATTAAATGAAGCATTCATCCTAAATTGGTGTACTATGAGACCAACCATTAATATGTGATAGCATTATCTTTATTCAACATCAAAACTAATACTTATGAGATTTCGTATTTTTCTTTTTTCACGTAAAGATAACTACACAAATAAATTCATTAAAAATAAATTAAAAAGTAAGGGTATTGTTTTTTTAAAAATTGATAATGTCTTAATGTTTTAAAATATAGTTAAATAAAAAATAAAATAAAAAGCTTAAAAAATTAAATTAAAATGAAAAAAGGAGAGACTAAATGAAAAGCAACGAGCATTCCTATCTTTCAAATATTTTTCAACAATTTTTTAATATTTATAAAAACAAAGTTAGATTTTTTCTTTTTGGAGTGTGCATTCTATAAAAAAGCTATTTTGTTTTGTACCTATCCTCCTGTACCTCTGTGAAATGTGTCAAAAGATAAAGTTATCCCCTTGTTGTCAACTTTTTGTTGCTGCAAGGTTGTTACCTCATTGTCCATGTGTTTTATGGTAAACTTATAAAAAAGAAAAGTTTGGATTTTATTTTAGCAATGTTGGGTAATATGGAAATGTCTTTTGAAATTTATAAATAGAAATTTTGTATGTGTAAAAGATAATTTTTAGATTATATAAAATTGACTTTCGAATTATTATTCTAAACTCTGTAATCCATAATACTTTTTTTAAGTTCTATATGGACAAGAAGGAACTTTAGATGGAAGAGCAAAGTGAAGATTTTAATATTTATTGGAGTGCAGGGAAAAATATGGGGTGCAAAAGGAACTTCCTATACGAATGTCTAAATTACGTTCCAACTAATGTCCAATAATCCTTTTATAACAATGAAGGAAAAAACAGTACTTATTTTGTACCAATAAAAATCTACACTTACGTTTTTTTTAACCTTGAAATGTATATTTTAGAATATAGAATTTTAAATTTTACATTTCAAAATATGAGTTTCTTATGAATTTGGTGTAATTTTTTCAAAATTTTTAAATGGATAATTTTTTTACTAAAAATAGATAAATCTTACTTAAAATGATAACTTTTAAAAAGAAAAATTGTGATCTAAACCCGACTTCTACTTTATGTAATTTTTTATAACTGAAGTCGTTATATATATATATATATATATATATATATATATATATATATATATATATATATATATATATATATATATATATCATAACTTTAATATTAAGTGAAAAAAAGTAATACCAAAGTTCTACGTATAACTATTTCAATTAATAAAACAAAATTAACACGAAAAAATCGTATTATGTATAACAATTCGGTTATAAAATATTACTTGAAACAAAAATCGTACTTGAGTATATAATTCTTTTATTTTAAAATCATCGTTTAATCATGACTTACCTATTTTTTGTAAAATCTAAATTTGTCTATTTTGACAAAAGTGTTAAAAAAAATTACAGCAAATCGTGAAAGAAGCTCAACATACTCGTTATAAAATAAAAAACAGGGAAGATTTCTATAAGATTCAAAAATTGGGATGAGAAAAAAATCTGATGGACAGATGGATGAGTCAAAGAAACATTAAAAGCTGTATCCATCAAATATCTAACTCTTTAAAGATATACCTTTGACTGATTGGTTCTTCCTTTGACTAAAACCACCAATTCCCAGCACAACCAAACAACCCCACTTCTCTTCCACAAAATACTAAATAATCAAACTGAAAGAATTAGAACAAACAATAGTGCTAATCAAACTAATTAATCACAATATACAATGTTGATTGGTGAGTGATCCAAAGCATGCACTAAGAAGAAGATGATGATGTTGATTCAAATTTGTAGTACTTATCCACAGCAACAGAGACATCCCAAGTGCAATGGAGTCCCTTTGGGATGGTCACAAGGTCTCCAACACCAAATTCTACATACTCTGATGACCCTTTTGGGTATGCCTTCACCTTCCCTTTCAACAAATAGCATGTCTCTTCAGCATCAAACTTTAATTGGTACTTCCCAGGAGAGCAACCCCATCTTTCATTTTTCAGTTTTTGTTAACCCCGTCAAAAGAAGAAGAAAGAGCATAAATAAATATACATGGATGGATCTAAATGGAGACAGAAGAAATAAAGAAAAGGAAGATCATAACAAAGAGATGAAAAAAAAAAAAAAAAAAGAAAAAAAAAAAAAAAAAAAAGAAAAAAAAAAAAAAAAAAGAACATGCATGCATACTTGGGCCAACACTTGATATTCAATTCAGCTAGACGTGACTCGGGAGGATTGCTTTCAATGGTGATTCTAAGATTTGAATTGGAATCGGAAGCCATGGAATAATTGGAAGGGGTTGATGAAGAGAATAAATATTATATAAAGAACAAAGTTGACCACAAGAACACTGAGAAAAACTAGGTTTGTGTTGGGTGGTGTTTGGTTACATGACTGGGATTTTGAAGAGAGAAATAGAAAATTTGGGATGAGAGGGATTGAATTACTATGATACAGGAGGAAGTTGGGTATCCTCATTTAACAACTACCAATCAAATTATGCCAAATTGTTTGTCAACGAAATCATTTAATGCACTTTGTCTCAATGGGAATGAACTATCCAACAAGGGAGGTTTTCATTTGTTCAAAAAAATAATAATAACGCACGATAAAATAAAAATACTTGAGTACAAATATTAGAAATTTCTTAGTAAATAAAAAAAGATTCCGGCATTCTTAAGTTTCACAAAATTATGAATAATAAAAACTTAAAAACTAAAATTACAGAAAAAATAATTACGAACTAAAATTGCAGATTTTATAAAATGTAAGTATTAAAATTACAATTAAAATAAATCTTTTTAAATAAAGTGTTCAAGGAACTCGTTGACAAAACTTAAGTGGAGAAGTTTTAACAAAATTTGGAATTGGATCATTTATGAATATTCAATCAACAACGCTGCCTTCCAAATAATCGAGCTATTAGCATTCAAAAACTAATATGCAAAAGTACTAGCAGCATCAAAATGTACATGACAACATGAACTCCAATTACATGCACACTTCCAAAAACTTTAGGCCATTAAACTCTCCTCAGCATGAACAATCAGCTCGTCAACTAATGCCAATGGAATGAGATGTAACTAATCAGTCCGAACCGCATCCGCAAAAAGTAGCGACGCATTTGTGCCTCCGAAACCAAAAGAGTTTGACATAGCTACTCTAATTGGCATTTCTTTTGAAGCAGACAATGGCATGAAACCATCATCGAACACAGGATCTGGCTTAGTTAAATTAAGAGTTAATGGAGCAATTCCCTGTCATAAGAACATCATAGAAACAGTTATAATTGATTAAACAGGGTCTGGCTCTAGATTATGCGCAAAAGCAACAGTGCGAAAATCCTTCCCCACAACTTCTTGAGACAAGTGCATAAAAAAAATGCTTACATGTCGTATTGCTAAAACTGCAAAAATCGCTTCAACAGCTCCTGCGGCACCTAGGAGATGACCAATAGCCCCCTGAAAAAATTGCCACAACTAATAATTGATATCCCCATCAAAGTAAAATAAAAACTAAATGGCATCTGCCATAGGTGAGAGCACATCTAAGAAGCAACCAACATTTAGATTATACAGTCAATCAGATAAGTATACAATTTGTTGCTTCACCTTTGTGGAGGAGAAGGCTAAAGCAGATGAGCTTGTTCGGTCAGAGAACACGGTTTTGATAGCATTACCTTCTATTGTATCGCCTGTATAAAGGATTGTGGTGAGAAAATTTACAACAAAAGCACAAACACACAAAGATGAAGGATTAAAAAATAATAATATTCAAGCTTAAATTGCTGGAATCAGTATAGGTTCACTTCACTTGCCCAAAGGTGTAGATGTAGCATGCGCATTTATGTAATCCACTTCAGAAGGATGGAGACCAGACTGCATGTCATGAAAATCGTTTAAAATGAGTATATCTAGACATGTCTAAGCCTAATGCATAAAGCAAACGAAAATACAATATGGCAAAAGAATTTAAGACTTAAGTTCGGCTAAATAGGCATGCCGATCGCTCTCAAATAATAAATGCTAAAAGCACCGAAGTATCTAACCTATGCTGATTATAATAATAGTTTGGCCATCTCGTGTGGACACTTATCATTGTGACATAACGGAATCTTCACTTAAATAAATTTGATTGATTTTACAGTTAAGAATGAAATGTGTAGGGCCAGTTTGGGTTTGGGTAAGTGTACTATGATAATCATCCTCAAGCTCATATTTCATGGCTAGCTTCTAGTACTTGAAAATGACTCCCACTCATTGTGGGCAATTTTGATGGGTACCTATTTCACTGTCATCCCTGCCCAGTGTCAATGAAGTGAAACAGGGAGTATACCTTCTCATTTATATGCCAATACAATGTAAAAAACAAGGGAAAAAGTAGACAAAGAATAGCAGGTCACACACCATCAGGACAGGTATACATGACAAGTTGGCAGCTCAGCCAACAGAAAAAACCTCTAATGATGAATAACAATGTATAACAATACAGGAAGATAAAGGATACCTGTCTTAAAGCATGAGTCATGGCCAAAATGGCACCTCTCCCATCACTAGGAGGTTGTGTAATATGATATGCATCACCTAGTTAAATTCCACATGAAAGAAGTCAACCAAATATAAATTAAGGCTAGAAGAAAATTCTATATCCTGCAACAAACTACCTGACATCCCATAGCCACGAATCTCTGCATAGACTTTGGCTCCTCGATTTTTTGCATGCTCAAATTCCTTAAAGATAGGAGAACAAATAATTAACAAAGGTCAAATATCATAAATAAAATATGATACACAATAAATTTCTTAACCAACCTCCAAGACCAAGACTCCAGAACCTTCACCTATCCTGAGTAAAAGTATAACTTTGATATAAGCAGCAGCAAGGCAAACAAACCAGTCCTTTGTAGTCAGACAACAAACATGATTATAATCAGAAACAAATGTTCAATGTCAATATACTTACACAAACCCATCTCGTCCACAATCAAATGGTCGTGATGCTTCCAGTGGGCTTGAATTATATTTTGTTGTCAAAGCCCGAGACCTGCAAGTCTCCATAATCAGATTTAAAGTATCAGAGGGAAAAATGGACAAATGATTACTAAAGTTGTCAACAATAACAGAGGACACAGGGCATTGATCATAATTTACCTGCAGAATCCAGCAATTGATAATGCATCAATGCTGGACTCTGTGCCTCCAGCCAACATAACATCTGCATCCCCAAACTGAATCATTCTCATTGCATCACCGATAGAATGTGAACCAGTGGCACATGCAGTTACTGCAGCATGATTTGGTCCCTATACTCAGGAATTCAGAAATAGGAAAATTGATCAGGATTATTAATGATAGAAAAAAGGTCATAGCATAACAACATTCTAATAGCTCTGAAACAAAAACAGCTTTACAGTCTCCTTTTTTGGATAATTTTGTTGACATATGTTATAAACTAATAATTGCTCTACAGGGGAATATAAAATTTTTGTTTGAGTTCTTAAACTCTAAAAGCTGATGATGGACATATAATTACTCATCCAAATTAAAATGAAGGAATTTTTTTTTTGTCTGAGAAGGCTGTTACTTTTCATTGGATAATGATCTTACAAATTATTATAAGATGAAGAAACATGGAAGCAAGAAGATATATTTCCTACATCCATTCTAAGGAAGGGCAAATAATTCTATAATATACAAATAATTTTCATCTAAAAATCCAGAAATAATTTTCATCTTAAAATCCACAACACACGCATATATAAGTTAGCAGATGAAAATGCGGTTGCGTGTCCAGCGTTCCAGCCACTGAAGAAGGCCAGGAGCTCATTCATGTTAGCACTTTGTAGTATAGAATATAACTCAGCAGAAAGTAGTCTCTTCACCTGGAACCCATATTTCATGCTCACATGACCCGATGCCATATTGATCAATATCCGTGGGATAAAAAATGGACTAAGGCGACGAAGACGCTGTATTCAGGGTAGAAGAAGTAAATATCAAATACAATACAACTTATTTAAACTAATAAACCATTTTTCTGCCTTAACTAAAAGCACTTCTAGAAAAACTTTGAGAGGAAAATAATCAAAACTCTTCAAGACCAGCGAGTTTCAACTAACTGACCTTCTCACAGATCAGTTGTGCAGAATCTACGATGTCACTAACGCTTCCGGTTCCCCCACCAATAGACACTCCCTAATAGTTTTCAAAGTTATAACACAAGCAACAAGGTAAAGGCTAAAAGAATGATTCATTATCACCCAAATTCAAAAAATGCATACCGTTCTTTCCTTATCTTCCTGCTCAGTGGGAAACCAATTAGAATCCCTGAGAGCTTCATCAGCAGCACACAGTGCATAAGCTATAAACCTTGCTATTGATCGATGGTCCTAAGGGAAATGCCACAGTACTACAATGACATCAATAAGCATAATAGAATTTCATCCCAGTTTACAAAGTGCTGTATCAGCCAGTGTAGGAGATAACGATTACGATGACAATAACAATATTACCTTAGAATTAAGCCAGATTTGATGGTTGAATTCACCGGGATTGGTTCCAGTAGGAACAAGAGCAGCAACTTTGGATGTCAACTGATCAAACGTACTCAATTGAGTTTCCTTATCAAAAGAATCCATCTTTAGGTCTTCCAAAGACAATGCCTTTACCCCACACTCCCCATCAATGAGGCGCTTCCACGTTGTGCCCACTCCACAACCGAGAGGTGTCACCATACCCAACCCTAAAACATCGCCAATGAAACGAAATCTGAGCGCAGAACTGAAAAACAAAGAACATGAAATTAAGGTAGTTAGTTACCGGTAACAACTACTCTTCGGGAAGAAACAACGGGAGGAGGTGGAAAAGTTGAAGTGGAAAGTGTTCGGCAAAAGGAAATCAGAAAATTTCTCCCACTTCTGCGCATAGTTGCCATAGAATTATTAAGTAAGAATCTGAAACTAGAATTTCCCCAATCCTTTTCTTTGAGGAAGAAACCAACCACTTTCAATGGCGCTGTGATGTGAGAAACCTAACTAAAACCAATCCGATTAAACCCTAAACCCTTTGATCCTTTCAAATTCTACAATTTTAGTTTTTAAAGTTTTATTCAATATTTTATTTTTTTTTTACTTTCTTTAATTGAACAATGCTGATTAAATTATCATATAAATTTTAACAAGTTATCGATGTGATGAACATTGGTATAGCTATTAAAGTGGATCAGTTTATACAATAAATGAGTCTTTTTTTTTATGCAACTAATGTGAGCCTTAAAAATTGGTGAATTAAAATGGGTTCACTTTTATGAATTAGAAAAACAAAATTTTCAGATAATTAATTATTTTTATAAACAAATTGAAACAAATTAATAATAATTTTTACTATTTGGTGAACTTTAGCATGATCACAAAATTTTTTAAACAATAAAAGTATTAAAAAATAAAAAACATACGTATTAAAATAATTAAATAAACTGCATGTTTTGATTGTAATTAGTTTAATTTTTTTTAATCTGAGCCCTAAATATGTGATGGAAAGGATGACATAATTATGAAATATAATTATTTTAAAATATTTACTTTTTTATTAAAATTCATGTTAGAGACATCTCATGGAATTCTTTTTAAATAAAAATAAATAAAATCATGGATTAAACAAAATTTATGAAAAAAAAGTAAACTACCAAACCAATTTACAATAATATCATAAGCGAGTAAAAGAATAGAAAATAGACAAAATTGTCAAAGAGATTAAAAATAAAAAAGAAAATCAAAAGAGAAGTGCACAATTCCTCATTCTTTTTCTTACACTATGACGAACTTTTTATTTTTCTTCAATTTTTCAAGTTTTCTAGATATCTCAATACACCCTTTCAACTTATTCAAAATCATTAGAAAATATTTGTTTCCATAAGATTGGTCTATTAAAAATATAATTATTTAAGTTAAATATTATATAACAACGCGATTATTTTACATTAAATAATATGACAATGTAATTATTTCAAATTAAATAATTTGATTATTTAATTTTTCTAATATGTAGTTATTTTGAAGAGTAAAAGTATTTTAAAATAACTAATTTGAGAATAAGACCATTTCCGAATAAAATAATATAAAAATAAGGTTATTTCATATTAAACTATATGAACTTACGATTCTTTTTAAAAATAATGTGAAAATACACACGTTCAATATTATGTAATTTCATAATATATTTATAATTTTTAATTAAATGATTTAAAAACATAATCACTTCAAATTACTTAATTGGAGACTGTAATTATTTTAAACTAAATAATATGAGAATGTAATAATTATATATACACTCTTTCAATTATTTCATTTATGAGACTGCTCCTAATACTTCTATGTTGTGTTCTTTCTTGAGGCTTATTTTGTATCTGAGTTATCCTTGTGAAATTAATATTGTTTCTATGATATAATGATTACTTCTAAAACTAAAACGGTAGATTACTCTAACGTTCTATTAAAATTAATTATAAAGATAACAATACAGTTTTTGTTTTAATTACTGACGTTTTCATTTTTTATACGCAAAGGTTATCTTATATATAGAGTGCAAAATAATAATAAAAATACTAGATAGGAGGATAAGTCTTTTGCAAGACCTTTCATAATCAGCAAGAAAGCAAAAATTATCCTTCTCATAGGTAAAGAATTAAGCAAAGATAAATTAACTATAAAGATATCAATACACATTTTTTTAATTATAATAATTAAGAGATTTTATTGATGTTTCTACTTTTTATATCGAAGGTTGCCTTACATATAGAGTGAAACAAAAAAGTAATTGTAAAAGTATCAGATAAGAGAATTAGTTTTTTTTGCAGCAACACCTTTCACCATCAGGAGGAATGCAAAAACCACCATTCTTATAGTTAAAGAATTTGCAGAAGTTCCGACAACCTACTTCGTTGGGACATATTCCTCCTCCTATTTGGCAAATCATTCCAGGAGGTGTCGGTGTATAACTGCTTTCTCCTGAAACTAGAAAATATGCAATGCAAAGAATTTGGATGAATAACATCAAAGTTTTGATCTTCATACTCATTCTTTCAAGAAAAAAAAAAAAGACCTGAATTCTATTAGTTTTCTCCACTTTTTTATATATATATATATATACTAATTAGCATAATACATTTATATTTTTGAATAATAATAGACTGATTTCATTGTTTTTTATCATAAAATCTTTTATTTCATATTCATAAACTTAAACAAAAAATTAATAGCCCGAAAACTATGAGTTGCAGTTTGTTTTAAAAAAATGACTTTAACGTATGTATCATAAATTGTGTATTTAATTTTTATAAATATTTAAAAGATTTAATTATTAAAAATGGCGCATCACATATTATATATATATATATATATATATATATATATATATATATATATATAAAAGTTGTAAGACCTTAGAAATTAGTTATTATAAGACGTTAGAAATTAACTATAGGCGAGAACCTAGAAAATTAGTTTAGGATAAAAATGGTATTAATAGAAGGACATCTCTATTTTATTGTTTGATTTTATGACAAGATCACTATCATTTATTTTAGGTTTTCTTTAGTTTTTCTCTTTTTCTCTCTATCTTATCAAACCTAACAATGGGAAATCACTTATAGGATCTTAGCGTGGAGAGTAAATTTATTTTTTGCTTGTAGAGAGTAAATTTATTTTTTGCTTATCACTTTACGGGTCAATCTTCAAGTATTTTAAAAAACTCTATAAAAGTTGATTGCATGTCACATTTAGAATGTCATGATAAGTCTATGTTATTTCATAATTGTAGTAATATAGTACAACTATCTTTAATCAAAGTTCTGTAGTGAGATTAGGAGATACTGTGAACTTTAGGCTTATGAACTCATTTAAAGAGTGTTCTGCTTAAGTTAGGTAAGGAAAACTACATGTTTTATTAGTTGGTACTTTTATTTTATGATAGATGACTTGGATGTAGGGGGATGACATGGTTACCAAGTTATAATTTTCTCTTGTAAGACTTATGATTGAATTATTTGAAATCAAATTCTTATACTTGATTTATATAGAATTAATAGTTACGATGTATTAGAAAAATTTATGTTGATAGAGTCATGGTATGTGATAAGATGATGAAACTTGATGTTTTGATATTGTATGGATCCTTTGAAATTGGTTATCGAACTAAGCTTGAATTGTTTTGATGGTGCACTTTAATTTTATTATGAATGATGTATGACACTATATTGAGATGTTATGATTTGTGATCAATATATTTAGGAAAGGACATACTTGTGAGATGTATAAGATTCTGCATGTCTTAGGATTTGTCTATAAGGAGGTGTCCAGACTCTACTAGTATATTGAAATCGCGCATAGATAAAGATTACGAGGTGGTGAGAGTCAGGTCCAGATTGAGTGAGAAATCACTACTAGAAAAAATGTTAAATAACAACTGAAATTAGTGATCAAGAAATTTGGTCATCAGTGACCAAAAGATTACAACTTTAATTACTGATTCAATCATAAACAATAATAATAACAACAACAATAATAATAATAACAACAATAATAATAATATTAATAGTAATAGTAACTGTAATAATAAGTATAATAATAATAATAATAATGGTAACCTCATAGAAAAATTGTTTTGGTTGGATAGTTAATGGTTCTCAAAATTTGTTAAGAGATATTGGATTTAAGTCTCCTTTGATGTACTTTGTCAAAAACTTCATAGATATAAAAATAATAATATTTTTTATAATAAAAATAATATATGTTAAGTTTGGAGTTATATAACATGTGAAAACCTTTTTTAACTCAATTGTTTTGTTTCAATGCTTCGAAAATTATATTTTGAACGAACTATTTTTTAATGTAAGATGTATGTATTATATTTATTGATTATCTCCATAGTATTACTTATTGTATGGTAAATTTAAAGACACAAGTGAATGTAAACTTCATTCTACAAATTAAATTTATATTAAATATATTTTGAAAGCGTATTAGGCTGAGTTCAAGAGGGGGGTGAATTGAACTTTGAAATCTTTTTCGTCTTTTTGAAACAGTGAAAACAATTTTCATAAACTGAAAAGATTTAACGAATCTCAATGATGGAAAATATAATGTTCAGCGAAAATAAACTGACTTCAATTTCGAATGAATTGATTTATTTCAATATCAGAGAAGGCAGTCTATACAGGCTTATCAG
>Ga0209700_103335_pt1 | contig 30969 bp, 17 predicted proteins | sample SiratroredBW_FD_187528 | JGI IMG/M metagenome (GOLD analysis project Ga0209700, IMG submission 187528) | Root nodule microbial communities of legume samples collected from California, USA - Siratro red BW (SPAdes) (version 2) | ecosystem: Host-associated > Plants > Roots > Nodule | place: USA...
TATTAATAACATTATTACTAGATATTATTAATATTATTTATATTTAAATAAAATTGTTGTTATTATTAATAGTATTATTAATTAAATATTATTGTTGTTATTATTAATGTTATTATTAGTAATATTATCATCATTATTATTAATATTATAAATATTATTAATAATGTTAATATTAGTATTATTATTAATTATAGAAATTATAATTATAATAATAATAACAATAATTATAATAAAAATATTAATAATCATATTATGACAATAATATTGTTCTGGTTTAATGGTAAGTTTAATTCTGTTGGTGCCGTGCATATTGTTAATAATATTGATAATGTTAATAAAACTAACTAAAATAATAATAAAAATAATCTTAAAAGATAGATATGTAATTTTAATTTTTTTTTAGTGATAGTTCATTTAGTTTTGTCAGTTTCTCTTTTATTTTGAGTGTTCAGCCTTTTCAATAGTTATATATTAATCATTTTATTTTATTTAATCAAATTGAATGAAAACGAAAAACAAATTATAAGTTTTAAAAGCTTTAAATTTAAAATTCATTTTCCATTACATGAATAACATAAATTCATGTCATGTGACTATGTTAAACTCATTTAATGTTTATTCATTTAAGCGAAAAATTTTCTAGAGTCTCAATGTTTTTGTTGTTCACAATCGATAATCAATCTCATTCTTCAATCAATAATATTCAGAGGAAAACTGGCAGCACTAGTTAGACTTGATAACTAACTACAATTTTTTTTTCGTAAGTAATATTAACAACTAATATTATTATTTATTATTATTATTATCATTATTAATTATAATAAATATTATTAATAATATAATTAATAGTAATAATAATATTATTATATTATATTGTTAATATATTGAATAATAATAATAGTAATAATATTTTTTTATTAATTTGATTAATGTTTTTGTTATTGGCAATATTATTATTAATATTATTATCAATATTTATAATTAATATTATTAATATTATTTTTATTAATTATAATTTAATAATAAAAATAATAAAAATTATAATAAGAATAATAATGATCAAAATATGATAAAAAGATTTATGTGACATAGTGATTGTAAGTTTTATACGTTTGCTTGGAGGACATGTTTAGTAAATTTTGTGCACTTATGATTTATTTTTTTCATATTAGTTATTTTGAGATTTTAATTATTTTATAAAGCCTTTTTTTTATATTAAGTGAATTTGTTTTATTTTAATTCGATTATATGTGATTAGTTTTTCAATTTGTGTGCTATGGAAAATTTTATCTTTGTTTGGACTTCTCTAACTTGTGTTTGAGAACTCACATTCACTCTAGTTGAAAACAAATAAAAGTGTGCATTTAGTGATTTGTTTTACTGACGAGTTAAGACTAAATGTATATTTTGTCCTTTGTATTTTATTATTTTTGAAATTAATTTATTAAATTTTAAAAGTTTTAATATAGTATATTACATTTTACAAATGTTTAATTTGATTTTCTTAAACGTTAAATAGATTTAGTTAATTGTTACTTATGTCAATCTATTTAGCATTTTAGTTGTACATTACCAAAATGATTTTTTTAAAAAAGATATTGAGATTTTTAAAAGTTTGTTAACGAATATGAAGAAGTTTTGTTAACCTATTTAACGTTTTGGTTAAAAATCCTCTTAAAAACGTAAAGTACTATATTAAGACCTTTAAACATAAATGACTAAAAGTAACATTTAGCCATTAGCTAAAGATTGTGGAAGTTTGTAAAGTGTATAGGCAACAATGTCTAAGCATGTCACCATTGACACCTATAAATGAAAGGTATATGCTAAATAAAAAAAATACCTTAGTCAAAAAACTAATACAATTGTAACTAAGAAGTCTCACGTAATAAAATAGAGATCAATATATTAATCAATATACGGTGTTAAAATGTTTCATATAGTTAAATTGTTATCCATTGATGAAATCCTTTTAGTATTTTATCTCTTCAAATTTTTTATTTTTTTATAAAGTTACCTATTTTTTAAATGTTTTATCTGTTTAATACTTTATTTAGATTGTGTTTGGTTGAATCAATTTGGATGGTTTTAGTGTAGATAAAGATGAATGCTTGTGGATGAAGTGTGTTTGGTTGAACTAAGTTAGAAGGATGGATTAGCTACGATTTGCAGGATGGAATCCTCCCTCATCCAAAGAGATTTGTGAGGATGTAATTGGAAACTACGAAATACTCCTTATAAGTGGACACCCTTGTAAGTGTATCATGACTTTGGAAATTATGAAACACCCCTTTGTAAGTGTATTTTTTCGTCATTTCAAAAAAAGTTAAAAATCTCACATAACAAATTCATTATATTTAATTTTTTACCATCTTATTCAACAAGGGTCAATTAGTAATTTCACAAATATATCAATTAAAAAAAATCTATAATATTGGTCAAATCATTCTTAAACTTTTACAAATATTTCCTTCAAATTCTTTTAAATCTTACTATCTATCAATTGATCCAAACAACATTACCATCCACAAATTTACTCAATTTTTTTCAAATACATTCCCACAAAGCCACTCTTCCAACTTTCAAATACATTTCTATAAAGTGACTTTCCTAACCAAACAAAGCCTTAACATTTTAGAAGGCAAACTAAAATAACTTAAATATTCTTAAAAAAAATATTTTTGAATCGAAACAAATTACATTTAAAGAAACGAAAGTAAGAGTATATAAAAATATAAAAACACAGACAAAAATAAAATAACATAAAGTTGGTTCAGACAAAAATAAAATAAAATAAAGTTCGTTGAGATGGATAAAGATAAATAAAGAATTTGTTTGTCACAATGAAAGTTTTTAACTTCTAAATGATTAAGGACCCCTACGATTGATCAATATGATATATATATATATATATATATTATTAATTCATAAATATTAATGATATTATTATATATTTTTTAATTATTTAATGTAATTTTGATGTAAGGGCCTATAATTTAAACAATTACATAGTGTATCACGGATTTTCCTAAGTTTTCTCGCAGGGTCTTGGATCAAACACTACGGATTGTCCCATCAATAAATCATGATTACGAACAGTGTTTGAGTTAAACACGTTCATGCAACCAAAGGCCACCACCATAGCTATCATCAACAGCTATGGAAGCAAATGTACATAATTGATGCCAGATAATGATGAAGTGGTATTAAATGTGAGATAGACAATGAATTTTAATTTTAACAATAGTATTAATTAACGTGAGTGGACAACAAGAAGCTGTTGGAGATGGATTTAAACAAAAAGACACTGGAGTTAATGGACCCATATACAGCAACAAGAATACAAGAAACGTTAGCCAAGAAAGAAACAAATGATCATATATGGGAAGAGAATTACAATTATCTTAAATTTTATGACGATAACGATAGTTTAGTTGTTATTGTAGTGTAATTTTATAACGATGGTTATTAAGAAACGTCCTCAAAAGTATAAAATAGTGACGGTTAATCTTAGATCGACGGCTAATTCTAAAACCATCATGATAAACGATGATGATTTTATTAACTCAAAATTGTTTGAGTGCGTTTATTTTTTTGGTTTTCTTCTCTTTGAAAATCAACGTCATTTCTGCAACATTGTGTCTATGTCACCGTTGTCGGTTCCATCACTACTTTCATGTTTGATCTGTTGGTACTCGTGCGTGTCGCTTGTTGCCTTGTTCCCTCTTCTGTTAGTTCTGACCTTATTATCACCACCGTTCTTTAACGTTAGTAAATTAAAATTATATTTATTTTATTATTTTTGAATTACTATTTAACATTTTAACTAATATATATTTTTAACTATTTTACAGTTTAGTTATATAATGTGAAAATTCGGAAGAAATTGTGCTCAGAAATATTTGTCTGAAATGAAATGCATTGCAAGTAAGGTTTCAACATAATTTGAACCAAATTTAAGAAAAAATGACATATATATATATATAGACGGTTGTAGTTGGAATCAACCTTGAAAGTTATGAAAAAAAAATCTATTTTTAAACCTTATTAGTTTATTATGATAACATTTTTAGTTTGTCATTATCTTTTAAGGTTACGATGATCTCTTCACAATTCTACAAAATAATAACGAGTTGTCGTCGTTGTAACGTGCATTGTAACAACATATTATTGATTAATTATGACTATAAAATCATTTTATAAATTTTTTTAAACCATTACCAAGGGTTGAATGTACTAATGTTTACATTTACGCGTTAAATGCATATATAAATGTTGAACTTTGCTTAGCGGTATTTATACATTCTGCTTCTCATATTTTATCTTTGCATGATTTATGTAATAAAGAGTAAAACATACTTCACTATGAGAAGTATAAATGATGACTTGGTCACTTAAATACTTTAGAAGAGACTACTCTTTCAAATAATTATTAGAACCTTAGGTTAAGATAAGAGAATTAAAAATTTAAAATAAATTCTTACCTTATGCATAACTATACATTTGGATCTCCCAATATCAATCTCTTTCTTTTAGTCTTAAAAACATATTTTAAAAATGTTTAGAAACTAAAGTTAGTGGATGACACTTCATACGATAAAAATTTTCAAGAAAAATTAGCACTTCCACCTCATCTCCAAAAGGGTGGTAAAAGAAACAAATATCATTTGGAGATTGCACTTGTTCTTATGCGACCAGGAAGTTATAATAATTCTTTTTTAGTTCTGGTTTTAAAAGTTTCTTTCTCGATTTTTGGTTTTACGATACAAGAAAAAGGTACTTGTAAAAAATACTCCGACACTAAAGTCAATTATCATATATCAAAGATTAGAGGTTGAAAGATAAAATAAGAATTATTTTTTTATATTGATTTTCCTTGTACCTGCAAAAGATACTCCGATGCTAAAGTCAGTCCTCAAATTTCAGATATTAAGGGTTGAAATTTCAAAGATTAAGGGTTGAACGATAAGATAAGATGTATATTTTTCTATTGATTTCCCTTTATTATTTATAGTAATGATTGATCTAACAAGTAATGATTCTTTCTGCTTTTTGTTAGAGAGAAGGTGTAAAGCACACAAAAATATTGTTGTTTGTCAGAGGAATGACATGAAATTCTGAGGTAAGTAATGATGAAGAATTGGCCGACTGGGATCTGTATTAACCAGAGGACATGTCAGCCACATGTTGCTGTTTTGAACATGTAATCTTACCTAATGACTTTACCAAAGCCCGCGACTCTCTTGGCCATATAGTACATTATAGTGTAACCAACTTATAGAAAGAACAAGTAATGCACTTAAATGATTCTACGATTTCGAATTCATCACAAAAGCAAACTTTGGAAAAATAATGATAAGACAAAGACAATTCTTCAAAATGAAATAGTGGATATCAAAGAATCAGTTTTGGTGGATGAAACACGATCTATGATTTGAGTGCTTAAATTTTAAATTTAAGTAATGGTGTTTAGTAATACAATATCGTCTCTGGTTTTGTATTTCACTTCAACAAACACTCTACAGTTCTTTGCTCATAGTTAAATATACACATCACAACGATAATTTATATTTTGAGTTGAGAAAAGCAGTAACATGGTTTTAGATAGTAAAAACTAATGAACCTTGTTTACTTTTTGTGTATATGAGTTGAAACACCTATTTGTACTTCCATTAATCCATTCTTTTGTCAATAAAAAAAAGCTCTAATTCTCTAATTGACTTCTAGTTATTATTTTAACATATCTAACATTTTACAATAATATTGGAGTTGTCTTTTCATTCTATGACTTTTATAAATAATACAAAATATATTATATGATCGAGATGTTTTTGATGAGTGATTAGTTTCCAATTAGTTAAATGTCATCATTATCTTTTCTGTGTCTCACATCATATCTCTAATAATCAACAGAAGAAATTATTATTTGTCAAATCAATCACATCTTAAAAATCACTATAAATAATTAAAACAGGTCAGGAGAAATAATTGTGTTTTATATTATCCTTTAATCCATAACCTCTGATATTTGAGAACTAACTTTAACACCTTTTACAAATACCTCTCTTCTTATATAAAATTAAAGACTAAAATCCAAAACTTGAAGAATAACTAAATCAGAACTTATTGATATTGATACCTAAGAAAAATTACAATAATTTTCAAAATCGAGCAAGAACACAAACATTAATATTTGGTTAGGTGAATATATGTAGGATGATTTCAACTTTCATGTAACAATAACTCGTGAGTTAGTTGAAAAACAGGTAGCTTTCATCTCATACGTGGTTATTGTCACAAGAAGTGTAGAGTATTGCTCAAGATGCATGGAACATTTCGTTGGAATTGGCTTTTGACACGAAGGGTCTTTGCCAACATTCTTCTGCCATTGGGTCTATACAAATGCCTTTCTATTCTAATTATTTCGGACAATGAATGATATTTGCCAAACCTAATACAAGTAACTCCAACGTTTTGTAAAATGATGCATCATTGTGGATGATTTGGGTCCTATTATAACCGAAAACAAAGGAGTGTGCTATAGTAGAATGCCTTATTAGTTAAATTTTATTTAGACTCGTAAAATATAAAAATATCTCAATATTACTTTCTCCTTCACATGTTGTACTTGTATATATATATATATATAATTAAAAATTATTATTAACATTTTTCCACCATATGTTATACTTATTTCTGTTTGGTTCCGCAGATGGAAATGAGAGATGAGGTGCAATGCACAGAAAGTTGGTAAATTAAAAAATAAAAAACTAATTTATTATTGAAACCGAGAAAGAAGAAGGTGAACAGTTTTTATATGCAATAATTTGCGAGGATGATAAGCGTTTATAATAAAATAATAATAAATTTAAAATAATAATAATAATAATATAATGAAAATATTAATAATATTATAAAATAATAACAAAATAAGATAATTATTAATAATATTAATATTAAAAAATGAAAATAATAATAAAATTACAAATAACAATTATAATAATAATAATCATAAAATTATAAACAATAATTATAACAATAAAAATGAAAAATTTTAAAATAATAATAGAAGCAATAATAATAAAACTAAAATTATAATAATAATCAAAATAAATTTATAAAATAATAATATTATTAACAATAATAATTTAATTTTAATTTTAATTTTAAAATAATCTATATTTTTATAATTCCACTGATTAAAATAATAATAATTTATTAATAACACTCAATAAATTAATTATATTTAATTTTAAATTAGTTTTAATCATAATTTTATTTATTAAAAAAATATTTTATCAATCACATCTATCAAATCATTCACAAATTTTTATAAACTTTTCATTCATTTCTCATCATCTTTCTCTTAATCCAAACAACTTAACTTTCCTTACACTTTCACCTCACATCAACTCAAATCCACTCTCTCAAATTCATCATCTCATCCAAACAAGCCTTAGGATTTGTTTGGATTAGGAAGTGAATTTAAGATTATATAAAATAGAAGTGTGTGAAAAGTTTGACTGTTTGGATTAGGAAAATATTATAAGATTTGAATGAAAAAATTATATGGATTAGGAAAATATTATAAGATTGAATGAAAAAATTGTATGAAAAATTTGTGAGTGATGTGATAAGTATAATAATTATTTTAATATTTTTAATATATAAAATTATAAATTTACTTTTATAATTAAAAATAAAATATAATTTATTTATATTAATGTATTTGATAATATTTAAAAAAAATTAAATTATTAAATTACAGAATTAATTTTAAAACAAAATTTAATTTATTATAAAATATATTAATTTAATTAAAACTGATTATTTTTAAAATATAAAATTAATTTTTTTAAAATAATTTTAATATTAAATTTAGATATTATTATTTAGCAATAAAATAATTATTATTGTACGAAATCAATTATATATATATATATATACCTAATTGATTATAATAATTATAAATAAAAAATATATTTTTTAATAAATTTATTATTATTATTTTTATTTTTAGTTTAAAATATTATTTATATTTTATTTTTATAATTATTTTATTTTATTATTATTTTATAAATTAATTTTATTATTTAATTAGAAAACAACGTGAAAAGCAACTTTTGTTGCAAATCTCTTCCCATGAGAGAGAAAAGTTTGCGAAGAAAATTTTTATTATTTTTCCTAAAATTTAATTTCGTTTTTACGCTTTACTCGCTTTTCTTTGCTTAAAAGTTTCTATTGCTAAAAACAAACAATCCCTTATTGAAGTGTTTATGAAAAAAATTACTAGATAGTCTTGAATAAGGGTTTAATTCAGTCAAGTGAAACTGAAATCCATCTGTTTACAGTGTAACCAAAGGCAAATCAAATTCAACTTTTAAAAATTTGATTTGACTGATGAAATAATTGATGTATAAAACTTCACAAATTTATTTAATTAGACTTAATTATAAATTTGAACTTGTTAAAAAATATTAATTTGAAGGAGACTTGTATAATTCATGTATATCTTAATTAAATTTGTTGTTATAAAATTTTCTTAAATTATTTTTTAATTTGTCAATATAGTGTCTAAGATCCTTTGAATACTAATCTACTGATAAAAATATCCATAAATCTTTTCGTCAAAAAAAGTATTTATTATTGGAAAAAAGCCAGTATTTTACACAAATGCAACTAACATCAACTAGTAAAACTTAGATTTTGAAACTAAGTATACTAACCTACCAATAAAATATAAACTACGATATCTTCCAATTCTAAACTTTTGTGTGATATATAAAAATGAAATTATTCAGGAGTTCTTAATCCTGAACTCATTTAAATATCAATAATAAAATCTAATCAAAGTTTAATTTTGTTTATTTAATTTAATAAATAAGTTTTAATGAGAAATCATCAAAATAAAATTATGAATGATGAAATAGATTAGCTTGACTTATTGTTGGTTCAACATTATTAGACGGGTTGAAAGTCTGGATCCATTCTATCAACTTTTTCTAATAGTTTTTTTATTTTTTATTTAATATATATATATATATATATATATATATATATATATATATTTAAAATATACTTAATTATGTTAATATTTTCTAATTCTTTAATTAATTAATTAGTGTCTTTAATTAGATAAATTAAAAGAATTATTATCTTTATATGTTAAATTATTTTATTATAATTAATTAATTTAATCTTAATTTATAAGTATTAATGATTAAGTTACTATATCATTAGTTAATCTCTTAAATTATTTTTTCCAACTTGCCCCTTAATTTAATAGTTGGCTAGCCTACCAAATTTGATCCTCCTTACTATGCCTATCTGAGATCGAATAATTTATGAATAACTTACCTAATTTACACACGTATAGCATTGAATCTTGATTAACATACACATAATTAAATTTTAAATAAAATAACTAATAATATTTAATTACATATCATATAAAAATTTATTAAAATAAGAAGTAATTTAAGGCACCTAATAATTTTTCTTGTTTAAGTAAAAATATGGATTTTTTTTCTTAGTGCAAATAAAACATGGATATAGACAGAAAATAATAATGTATGTTCCATGGTACATACATTTAGTTGATATTTTTATTATTTATTATGTTGTACTACATTATCCTCTCTCTTTCTCTTTACCAAAGTTACCGAACAAATTGACTACTTTGGAGGGTGTAACTTGAATTTAAGCATAAATTTGGGGATTTAAGCATAAATTGAATTTGAGCATAGTTTTTGTGAAATATTTGAGGATAGAATAATGAAGAAATGGAAAAGGATGGGTTTGATGTGAAACATGAACACCTTAAAGATACTGTGAGATTGAGAAATAAAACAATTAACAGCAGCTATTTAGAGTGTGTGTGGAGGTTGCCCAATACATTTCACCCCCTAACCAAAAAATCTTCATCCAAAACCAACTAAAATGGCTTTGGTTTTATTTTGAACCTTGCATTTACTGCTTAATAGAGACCTTCATCACAATGGTCCCACAAAATATAACTTTTAATTCAACTTGGATTTCCCTCCCAATTTCTTCTTTGAAAAGATGGAAATTGGAGAAAGGTGAAAATATAGTTAGGTTGAATAGAAACAGAATGAGACTTGCTAATTTTTGTATGTTGTTCTTTTTATCAATTTTCAATTTTTTAAATAAAATGTTTCTAATTTTTACTCTATGTTTTTTAGCAAAGGAAACCTTACATATTTTTAATCTGTGAAATTAGTGCATTAAATTACTAGAAAAACTAACGGATTAACTTGGAACTAAGTTATAAAAGATCCATAGTTAAGAGGAAAAAAAAAAAAAAGAATAAAAGTGATGACATGCTTTCTTGTCATGGCTGCAAATTTTTTACCATTGTCTTATCATAGGTTTCCACTGTGATGGGATGGAATATATGGTAGTTTTGTTTTTGACTATGAAATTCCGCCGAAGTTTGCGGTTCTAGAATTTTAGTATCACTCAAACGAATCCAAGAATAATAATGAAAACAGAAAGGAAGAACATGTTGAGGCTATTGTTTAGAGCCTATGTAGCATGCTTTTGTCACTGTTATTTTCTTTTTCTATTTACTGACATGTTCAGTACTATAGACTTGTAAGAGAAAGTTTAATTATGTCATTATTACTAGTACTCTAATATAATAATTAAAATTGATAATCCATCTTCATGATTACTATTAAGTTATTGTAATGAAATGTCGGTTATTTAAACAAAATTATGATTTTAGTTAAATAGTCGCATTCACATAAATTTGCTCTAATTGAATAATATATTTTTTAAAATTTAAGAATTTTAAATCAAGATTGAGTTAAAGAGATTATTAACTACCATCTTAATATTGATTTTTATATTTTTTTTTCTAAAAGACTTGGGAGCATATAAAACAGTATGAAGATATAAATAAATCACATACTAGGTTAGATTTAATGAATACAACACAGTAATTTTAAAGCTTTTAATATATTTTCTATTATAAATCAACCATTTATATTATTAGTTTACCTAAATTTTAAATTTTTATTAAATGAGATAAATTAAGTATAATTCTTTAATTTTTCTTAACACTAATCGTGTTAAAAATAAGTGCTTTTAAAATTATAAAGAACTTAAATATTATAACTTTCAAAACCTTTTTCATATTTTATATCGGTTCCACTCATAATCAAAGTAAATAAGACTGAAAAAAATAAAAATTTAAAATTTATAAAATTTTTAATGACATTGAAGATGCTATGTCAGTTGGGAGGTGCCAATTGACGTAGTATGTAGTCCATATTACGATGGTTGAGACTTTCTAACCGACATAATATCTTTCTATTGGCGTTACGCGAGTGAATTTTGAAAAAAATTTGGTTAGATACTACGTCGGCTCTGAATTGGTGTAGTATGTCATTCCAGTTAAAATTAAGGATTTCAAGAGAGATGTTAACTCTTGGGTATCATTTTTCTCTTACGCTTACATTTTTTTCTTACATTTTCTTCTCCTTCACCTTCTGCTCAGCCTTGCTGCCTTCTCCTCTCAGCCTTCGTGTAGTGCTACTTTTGTATTCTCACTAATTTTCATTTGTATTTCGCGTGGTGCCACTTTTTCTTCTCACTGGTTTCATTTGCATCTTTGTTGTTCATTGGTTTTCCTAGGGTTCGTTTGGCTCCATTTTCAGCTTCTTTCATGTTCGTTTGGTGTGCGCAAGCTTCGTGGTTGTCTCAGTTGAATGCTTCGTTCGACACCCCTGGTCTCTTCTCTTTGCAAGAGGTTAGCAATTTTTATAAAATTCATTAAAAATAGTTAGAAATTTATTTTTGATCTAATTTTTTATTAGAATCTTGATTTAGTATATATTTGATGGTAGAGTTCTTACATTGTATAGGTTTATCATAGATTTAGGGTTTCAAAAATTTAGGACGAAAAAATTTCAAACAACCTTAACTTTTGATAGAGAACTCGAATTGAGACGCTCCAAAAATGAAAGTTGCTCGAAATGGGGTAATGAATTCGCTGGCCAACGGCCGAAGGCGATTGGGCCTCCGAAAATTCTAAAATTTCATCGTATAGGGCTTTTGTTTTATGTTTTTGTTATTTTTCACCTATTTTTTTTAGATTGTAGTCTTTTATTTCACATATCTATACTTGCTAGAAAATTCTAATTTTTTTGTGGTGTTTTCTTGTATCAATTAGAGATTTATCAATCCATTATTATTTTTTTTAAAATAACTTTTTACATCGGTTGTATTACAACCGACATAATAAAGGACTTTTTACGTCGGTTGAAGCTTAAAACTGACGTAAAAAGTTTTTTATTACGTTAGTTCCATCTCCAACCGACCTAATATCTACCTCTTATGCTGTAATTCAATTATTTTAGTTGGGTATATGATGTCGGTTTCTATTTTTAATCGAAGTAGTGACACACATATTACGTCAGTTGCATAACCGACATTATATGTCCGAGACTTTCTACGTCAGTTCCAAAATCGACGTAGAATGTCTTCTAGAATTGATGTAAAAGGTCATTTTTCTACTAGTGCTACTTAAAATTAATAATTATTACTTCTGATTATGAAAAAATAAATTCAAAACTTTTAAAATATAAAAAATAAGGAAGAGATTATAAAGTTTGAAGATGAAATTCTTTTTTAAGATTTCTATCATAAAAGCAAACAATTAAATTTTTTTAAAAGTAAAAAAATTATCCCTTCATAATAATAATTTTTTTTTTTGTATTTTCAAATAAAGTGAACTTACTCTTAATTATATAATGTTGCATGATTGAAGTTGACATTGTATATGAAGAGGACTTTTGTTCAATGACATATTTGATTATTGAATGATTGGAATAAGTTATTATTCTCTCTTTCATGTGATACTTATTAAGTGAATCCTCAGATAATAACTTCCTCCCTCTTTGACTTTAAACTTTCATTTCTTTTAAAAAAATGTGAAGAAAAAATAATGGTAAGTTATTTAACTACAAGACCAATTAGTAATTTTAATATAATATGATAATAATTTGTGAAAAAATGAAAAATATCACTACACAAGTTTAAATAAGAGGTTAAAAATGTATGAGAAATTAAGTAATTATCAAACTTCTCAATCACATATTATCATTAACGTTATATCATCATCACTATTATATTATATTATATTATATTATTATTATTGTTTATTGTTTTCTTTATTTTTTTTCATGAGAATTGAATACACATATTTGATTGATTAGAACTTGAATTCTTCTCAACCTTAGGCCTAGTCGAGCCCACCTCAGGCCTTGGGATGAATTGTGTCCAGCCCACCTTTGGCCTAGTCGAGTCCATCTTGTATTGAGTTGAGTTATGCCCACCTCGTGTCAAGGCTAGTTGGGTTCAAATCAAGTCGAGTTGAGTTGAGCCCCTTTCGAATCGAGTTGAGTCAGGCCTTGGGTTGAGTTGTATTTAGCCACCTTAGGCCGAGTCGGGCTAATCTCGGGTCCATCTCGAGTCGAATCGAGTTGGACCCACCTCTGGTTGAGTTAAGTCCGACGCACATTAAGCCAAGTTGAGTCGGGTCTACCTCGGATTGAGTCAAGTAGGGCCCACATAATGTTGAGTTGAGTAAGGTGGGGTCAAGTCAAGTTGGGTCCACGTCGAGCTGAATTGTCTTGGCTCCTTATAAATCAAACCGTCGTTAGGCCTAGTTGAATTAGGCCATATCAGGCAAAGTGAGTCGAGCAATGTTGGGCGAGTTGAGTTGAGCCCACTTCGAGCTAAATTGAGTTGGGCCCATATCGGGTCAAGTTCAGATCAAACTATGTTAATTTAGACCGAGATAAGGACGACCAAGATTGGATCTATGTCAGACAATGCTGGATTGGACGAAACTCAAATTTAGTTAGCTTGGCTTGGTTATACAAGTTAAGTTAGACCTTAACTTTCTAATTAAGTTGCAAATAATAAAAACTAATTAAAGGCCAATTTATAATTAATGTTATTATTTAGAAATCAATTTATAATCAACATATGAAAAAATACAAATTTATGAGTTAAATTCAACGTATGTGTCTTTTGAAGGTAGAGTCAAGTATCTCTGATATTGATGTATGAGTTATGGCTTGAGAGGTAGTTAGTGGACTTGAGATTTAAACACTTATTTCTAATCAATGTTAATGTTTGAATTGAAATTGTATCCATTAGAGTATTTGGGTGAACTGTGATTGAAATATATGTATATGATAAAATTTATACATGTATAAGTTTTTATTTAAAGCTCTAGCTTGTCTTATTTTATGGTTTGTATTTTGTTTATCAACTATCATGATTATGTGTTATACCGAAATAAATGATATTGTAAAATGATACTTTCAACGGAGATATTAGAAATGAACTTTATTATATATTTTGTATATTTTTCTTTTCTTGTGATATGTTTATGTAGAAATGTATTTTGATTTACTATTAAGAGAAAAAAATATTTTAAAAAATTTCAAAATAATAAAAGTAAATATACATCTAAATATACGTGTAATGAATATTATGATATAACTATAACAAAATAATGTTATATTGATAGTTTGAAATGGAAGTGTTTGTAATTAATCTAGTTTGTTCAATAGATTAAATAAATATTTCAATCGTAGTTATGTTTTGAATTATTTGAAAAAAAAAAAAATTCTTTTATGAAACACATCACTATTCATTTAACACGATAATTATACCACATCAACTTTATCATATAAAAAAAACAAGTTAATGAAATACATTATTAAGATTGTATTATGGTTTTCTTTCTTCTATAAAGTTCCAAACTACGTATACAAAAATACAATATAATGAAGCTTTAACATCATCGACACTATTTTCTATGATAAAAGGCTCATTTGTGTAAGAGATGGAGGAGTTAAAAATTCTTGAATGTTTGTATTTGGACGTAGGAACATACATCACAAGTAAACGCATTTGTTTTCCCTTGGCATAGAAGCAAGGTAAGTGTTTGGGGACCCATGAAATCCTCATTATCATTGATCCACCATGCAATAGAAGGAGAGAGTTTTTGCCCCCTCTAAGTGTCCCTTTTGGTGTCCCTGTCTAATTATCATTATAGATTCCTACAATTACTAAAGGCGAAGCATTTTCATAGTAATGGTCTTTTCTTTTTGGGAGAACCACTCTACCAGCTCAAATATGCTTAACAGCAGGCATGCATGGTGGAGGTCATGAAATGAATCATCCAATAGGGTGTTGTTCACGACTTGATTAAAGCTCATTAGGGTTCAATATTATATTTTTCTCCCTTTCTTTATTTAAGAGTTACTAATGGATCAACATTTGTTGCTAGATAAAAAAATTATAGCTAACTATAAAAAGGTAAATTAATAAATAAAAAATAATTATTATGTTAGAAGTATTATTAAAGAATATTAGCAGATAATAAATAATTATTATGTGAGAATTATTAGTAATTATCTTAGAGTCTATTACAATTATGTTATTCCATGTATATAGAGTATTTTCTTTCATTTAAGAGAATAACAAAAGAGATATATTTTCACTCTTATATCCTTTGTTGTTTTTTGTTCATTTTTGTTTATCTTTATTTTTATAACATGTGGTTAATATGATATCTTTGTTATGGTGTCAGAGCATATTCTAGCTCGGTTTTTGGACTACCCGCTATCGGGTCACTATCGGACCACCTTTAAACAATATAGTCCCACGCACGAGTTGAGTAGTCTCGGCGTGAGGGGTGAGGGGGTGTGTTGAAGAACCCACATCGACTAGAAATGAGAGATTGTAATAATTTATAATATAGGTGCAAATCTTACTTTATAAATCAATTTTGTAAAGTTGAGTTAGGCTTAAATTTCAATTCTTGATACAAATTATAACTAATAACAATAAGGCAACAAACCGTTTAAGTATTACAAAATTCGATTATAACTTTAACTTACTTGAAGTTTGTCATACAACAATTAAAATTGATTGGTTCATCGTTTATCAAAACAACATTATGTTTATGTTTTTGGAAAAATATAATATAATAATTATGAATTAAATTTCTCACTTTCTAACGAACCTCCTTAAAGATACACTTCTTGATATAATTGAATCTAAATACTAACATTCTCCAATGATGTTTAAGAATAACGAAATCTTCTGATTTTCATTATGTGATTTTGACAGTGGAATCAAAAAATGACTTGATAACGGTTAATCACAAAAATTATTTTTCGAAGACGATATTTTTTATACTACCCTATTAAGTTGTAATTTTTAATGCTTTTAAGAGGAACTAATCATACTATCATTGAGAGCTTGATTTCAAAATTCTATAATCATATTCATGTTGGGCTTCGTCAATAAGGATTTTGTATAACAATTTCACTTATTGTGAAGAAAGGATTTAAAATGTTGTTCTCATACCTATCATATCCACAATAGTATTTATTATTATGGTAAAATTAGACATCCTTACTTTTTTTCTAACACCAAATTAATTTTTTCTTGAAAGACTTAAACATATCCAAAACAAGCAATCATATCTCCAATAATTGTCTACGAACATAATAAGTACTGTTGTTGATTCTAAGGAGTCATGGAGAATGTACAACAAACGTTCATATAGTTTTAGGACATTTTTAGCTCTTTCAGTATCTAATTTTCCTATGTTTATTCATTTTTCTTAATCGTTCAATAAGTCTTTGAATTTTTTATTCTCAAACTTTAATAAATTTAAAAGTTTAAGATTTCTCTCTCAGAATTATCTGCTTAAAAAATTGACTAAGTAACTTATACCATAATTCCCATTTAATTTAATATTTTTACCATTTGCATTTGTTTGCAATATTGTTTTTATAAGAACAACGTCAAACATATAAATTATTATGAATTAAACAACTATAATCAACAACATTAGAATTATAAAAAGACTAACTTACTATTTTAAAATAAACAAAATTATCTAATTTTTTCAACTAAAGAAATAAATCAAATTTCTTTGCAAGATAGTGCAACCATGTCAAAACCAGTCTTCAGTTATTATTTCAAAGTTCTTAGAACTTTTAGATAGACTCATTTTCGTTATCCACATAGATAAATTTTGTGAATTATTAAAGATCAAATAAATATATAGACCCATATCTAAATCAAAATAAAAATCACAATTAAAAATCAATAGTCTTATATTTTCTTCTCAATAAAATCTTCTCATCTTCTTTTTCCTGAATAAGACCTTCATCTTTCTTCTAGATTTGGAGAAGAAAAACACTCTTTGGTTTGATAAATTACAATCTCATTAATAGAAATACAGCAAGTTTATATTGAAGTTAAATATGTAACACACATTTAAATTTAGAAAATTACTTATCTTCTTTCTCTTCTTCAAGATCCAAATCATTGACAATGAAACTCGAAAAATTTGTGGATCTCAAGTGGGGATCTTCTAAGATGTCTCGTGAACTAAAAAGCAAGAGATGGACCCATTAGATCAAATAAGTCAATATTTTCCACTGGGGTAAACCTTTATTTTCTAACAACCGTTCATCCCAAAATTCAAGTCAAAAAATGAGGTAATTGCTGCCAAAAGAATAAACACAAAGAGTAGTGGGGGAAGAATTTACATATTTGAACGACCAATTTTAGTTAATTGTAATTAATCAACAATTGTCCAGTACATCTTTCAGTCTGGTTCATTAAATCCAATTAATTCAATTAATCAAAGTGTCCATTGCTGATCATTAAGCGATTCCGTTGCCTAACCAGAATATTAAGATGACAGAGAAAGAAAGGGTGCTGTTGTACAATCAATTCGATCTTCATCTTAATTAATAAGTTTGGTAAAACCTAATTAACTACCCTCTGAAAGCAGTTGTAGAATTATGCAGGTAACTTAATTATATATTAGTTTAATCGAACTTCTAGTCTCAAGTGTACGTAACGTGACCAAACATTATTTCACACATCGAATAGGGTTCTACGAAGCTTTTTCTTTTCACTGTTTTGATCCTCCATGCACCATCATTTAGGCCTTGCTTAACGGCCAAAACTACCCAATAATCAGGATGCAATTGGGTCCCATATGTTTGTTTTTTTTTTTTTTTTTTTTTTTTTCACAACTTTTTTTTTTTTTTTTTCTTTTTTTTTTTTTTTTTTTTTTTTTTTTTTTCTGACAACATGTGTAGTTTGATCACACCAATTGTTTTGGGTTTTCTCTCTTTATATACACCCCTACAACCTCCATCACTTCTCACTTCTCTCTCACTCACTCACTCACTTTGCAAAGAGTTAGCCAACATGACAACCACTCTAATCTCTTTGCTTTTCTTCCTCTTCTCCCTCCTCACTCCTACCCTCATTTTCTCTTCACCAGTTCAAAACCCTGAAGAGGTGGTGCAAGAGGTCAACAGGTAAACTTGCTCCATCACCTCCATCTTAGATCCATGTTACCCACTTACATTTTCATGTCCTATTCTGCATTACACGCTATTTTTTGTCAGAGCAACATCAAAATGGGATCACTTTTTGATCAAATTCATGTGATGAGGAGCTATTACATGTTCCAAATATTGTTCTACATCATTTGGTAGCGCTTGTTTAAACAGGCAAATTGTTTCTTCAAAAACAACGCCTTTGCTTTTCATAGGGATACATTCTCAGTTTGAAACTTTATATCATTAATCAAGTAAAACCTCTTATGTCTTATAAAATTTAACATACTACATAAATTAAAATAAATTTTATATTGCTCCTTCACAAAAAATACTTTTACTCTATCTTTTGGTTATAATATAAAAGGGATAGATCAAAATTTCAGTCACATTGACTCGCAAATATCATTTATAATGATAAATTTATGAACTTTTATCTAGTTAAGGAATTAAGGAAAACATTGTTTTATTACATTGCTTTCCTAAATGTTTTTAATTTTTAACAAAAAAAAAAAAAAAAAAATCCCTTTCAATTTCATAATAGCATCTAATGATGACAAAGGTTAATAGGACCCTTTACAATAATACTAGTTACTATATACTAACCAACATGTCTAGCTGGTTGGATTTTCATATGGATGGCATCATCAATTATTTTGTCAAATTTAATTGAATAAAAGACAATTATTATTATTATTATTAATTGAATTTTTGGGTGCAGGAAAATTAACGCCTCCATGGCTAGGCCTAGGAGGAGCTTGGGCTACCTCTCATGCGGCAGCGGCAACCCCATTGACGACTGTTGGCGGTGCGACCCGAATTGGGAGCAGAACCGGCAAAGGCTAGCGGACTGCGCAATCGGGTTCGGGAAGAACGCCATCGGCGGAAGAGACGGGAAGATCTACGTGGTGGACGACGCCGGCGACGACGACCCGGTGAACCCGAAGCCAGGGACGCTCCGGCACGCCGTGATCCAAGACGAGCCCCTCTGGATCATCTTCGCGCGCGACATGGTGATCCGGCTGAAGGAGGAGCTGCTGATGAACTCCTTCAAGACCATCGACGGGCGCGGCGCCAGCGTGCACATCGCCGGCGGCCCCTGCATCACGGTGCAGTACGTGACGAACGTGATCATCCACGGCATCCACGTGCACGACTGCAAGCAGGGAGGGAACGCCATGGTGCGGTCCTCCCCACGGCACTACGGGTGGAGAACAGTATCGGACGGCGACGGCGTGTCCATCTTCGGAGGAAGCCACGTGTGGGTGGACCATTGCTCCTTGTCGAATTGCAACGATGGGTTGATCGATGCCATTCATGGGTCCACTGCCATCACCATCTCCAACAATTACATGACGCATCATGACAAGGTCATGCTCTTAGGTCACAGTGACTCTTACACTCAGGACAAGGACATGCAGGTCACTATTGCTTTCAACCACTTCGGTGAAGGCCTTGTTCAAAGGATGCCAAGGTACTTTACACTTCACCACTTTGTTTTATACCATATTTCTTTATTCAAAATTGCTTCTTTTTAACATTTGTGGAATTTACAGGTGTAGGCTTGGGTATTTCCATGTGGTGAACAATGATTATACTCACTGGGAAATGTATGCCATTGGGGGAAGTGCTAATCCAACCATCAACAGCCAAGGCAACAGATTTGTTGCACCAGATGACAGATTCAGCAAAGAGGTGATTAATTATGATAAAGTCTATCATAATATAAGTCATGCAATGATTAAATGTGGTTTTGTAGTATACATGCATGTTTAATCATGCTGAATTTGGTACTTGTTTAGGTGACAAAACGTGAAGATGCTGCAGAGAGTGAATGGCAGAGCTGGAATTGGAGATCAGAAGGGGATTTGTTAGTGAATGGTGCATTTTTCACTGCTTCAGGAGCTGGAGCCTCCTCCAGCTATGCAAGGGCTTCTAGCCTCAGTGCAAGACCATCTTCACTTGTTGGTTCCATTACAACAGGTGCTGGTGTACTTACCTGCAAGAAAGGTTCTCCTTGCTGATGATGATGACTCAACAACCAATTTCTGCCTCATCCATTCATTACAAAAAGGAAATTAAACAAAATATACACATATATGTTCCAATAGGGAAAGAAAAAAGGAAGAAGGGCTAGTATATGGTGGTGGATCTCTAGCTTTTATTTACTTTTCTTTTGGATTTCCACATATCTCCACTATTTTCGCCCTTTTTTGGGGGGGCTTCTTAGATTGTGTTGTTGTTTTTTCTCTTTTCTTTTTTTTTAGTTTTGATGAGTTGGTCATGATTACAACCTCCACCTGTTTACTCTCAGAACCATGTCATTGATTATTCTAAGAGGAAAACAAGTGAAGAAGAGTTGATATTATATCATTATTCTGTTATAATACAAAGTTTTCCCTAGGTTTTATAGTATATCATATGTTAAACTCTCTTTTCTATCTTGTGTTTTTCTTCTCGTTCCATGTGACCGACACACAAATGCACAGTGTGCTGACTAAGACCATGAATAAAAAAAAAAAACCAAAGATTATTCCAAAATGTAAATTCAATCCAAAAGGAAAGAAAATCATCGAATCCATCAACCATGTTTGTCCATATTTAAGCATTCGAAAATGCTCAACTACCCTAATAACTACATAGGACAAAAGAAGGCACTAGTATGATGTGATTAGAGGACAATTTGATGCCGTGCTAATATATTTATGATGTTTACTTTGTTATTTATACTTCACTATTGATTATAAGCGGAATTGATTGCCCAATAATGTTTTCAGCGTTGGTATTTCCCTCAGAAGCCAAATTAAAATAACCAAAATGTAACATTGCAAAGTTTATGAACATATTTTTAACACATTTGAGTGATAGAAGCATTGATCTTTGAACAAAGTAAAGCTTTTAGGAGAAACTAAAGTGAAAATATAATGGGGGCAAAAAGAAAGAAAAAGAAGGAGGAGTGGGAGAATGGTTGATTGCAACTAGACATGGCCTTCCCTTGCATGAGTTTAATTGGACGTGGAGGGAAAGATAGGTGAGGATTATTAGCTAGGACAAAATTAGGCGAAAGGGTTGAAAAGATGAGAAAAAGCACATGGGTGTGGCTCTTAAGTGGATCTTCTTTTGACGGTGGCATTTGATGTGATTGTGGCTATTTGGTAAAGATTTAAATTGGGTTACAACCACATTTTGACAAAGTTTTCATTCAATTCCTTGCTTCGACCGTTCCCCTTTCTCGAATGATGAGAACTGAACATATGACCCCATTTGATCATATGCATCTTCATTTATATGATGTTGCCAACTTACCATTGCACCTCGCTCTCCTCTAATGAATCCCCCACATGAATTTTTGGATCATGAGGATTGAGGTTTATGCTCATTCATTTGTATATATTTTGTATTTCTCTATATTTTTAGAAAAACAAGTAAGAGTAGAAAGAAGAACCTTCGAAAGCCGATGCAAGATTCGACTTTGTCCATAGTATTACTCATTTAGCAAAATAGGAAAATATGATATATGATAATAAGAATGTTAAGTTATAATTATATCTCTACAGATACAATATACCAATATACTATTTTTCATAATTATCATATATAATTTTTTACTTTTAATATAATCCTTTTACAAATTATGACAATTGTAAAAAATTATATTTAATGTATATAATTATTTTATATTATAAAAAATTATATAATTCAATTATAATTAATATGTTGAAAAATATTTAAATAATAATTCTTTAATTTAATATCCTACTTAATAATTTAAGTTAATTTTATGTGTCACGGTAATTATAAATATAAATATGTTAAATAAAAACTTATGACATATACTCATACAAAATTAATATTAAAAAAATTGTAAAAAAAAGAAATATTTTAGTTATGTAGTTGATTTTTCTTAAAGTTATAAATAAATTAAATAAGTTTTGTAAAATTAATATTATTATGCTTTAAACATTTTTCTTTAAAAAATATTTTAATAATAAATATTTAGTTTTTAATATTTTAATTACTACTATATTTTAAATTTATATGTAAATATAAGAAAATATTAAGAAGAAAATAAATGACAATATAACATTATTATATTATAACGTTAACAAAAAAATATTACAATAAAATAAGAGAGTGATTATATCCGCTGTTTTCGTATCTTTCCGACCAAATAATCCTTAATTTTTACACTATCGATCTTCTTTGTGGTTAATATTATAAATTTGTCATTTTTTTTCTTGTTTTTATTTAAAAAATTCAAACCAGGACAGCATAATAATTAAAAAATTATGTTGACTGTTGTAACACGAGGAGTGTTACTGTAGGAGGATTGAAGAAAAAATTTTGAAATCGAGGAAGCAATGGTTGTTTTTCTTCCTATTTAATATTAAAATAAATTTTTAAGTTTAATTTCTATATGATTGATTTCTAGATTTTTATATTATTAAGTAACTAAAAATTAATTGAAAGGAATTTTTAAGATAATCATAAGAAAATATATATTGTATATAAAAAATGTGACCGAATAATAATATAAAAATACTACACTTTTCATTTCATTTTTATATTTAGTAAATATAAATGAATGTTCCTAAAAGGTCAAATCAGAAATACCAATTTCTAACAATTTTTTCCACTAGGTAAGTTTAATATTTTAAGGCTTAGAGATAATCAAATATATAATAAAATAAAATAAATTTGGTACAATAATAGAAAAAATGTTATAGAATAAAAATAAGATAAATTGATAATGAAGTGTTGTGATAAATAATGATAAAATAATGTAAATAAGGATATTGGTAATAATAATAATAAAAGTGAAAAATGTGGTAATTATTATAATAAAATATGTGATAATAATAATAATAATATTAAGAGCCTAAGTAGAATTTTTAATTTTATTTGAGTATAGATGAAAAAATTGATACAAAGAAGACTAACGTATTCATTAACTTTAAGATTTTCAGTAAAAGTTATATAAGTTGTATATTCTTTTAGAGAGGTCCAATAATAATATGAAATACATGATACATATTTGGCTTCTTCGAGACAAAAGTATATTAATATATAATAGCTAATAAAATGAAAAAAATAATATATTTTTTTCATCCAAGAATTGATTATCATAATAAGATAATTATGGTATTCTATTATATATGTTAGCCACCAAAAATATAATTTAAAACACCTCACGATCATTAATGGAGCCAATTGCTCTAAAAAATTGTTTCCCAGGAAGAGCAGCTTAATATAGCTTTCAAAAGCTTTAAGTTTAATAAGAACTTACACTGATATTTAAAAATAGATCGACCTCAAGACAATTTTAGTTAAAAGTCATAAAAGTCTTTATCCTACAGTAAATTCTGCATCAAATATTGACACTCGGTTAGTACAAAATTGATTTTTGGTTCATTTGCAATCTAAAGCCGCAATCACAGGGAACTCGTTTTGAGGCATACGCACAACGTTGTTTTACTCATAAATTAGTGAAAGGACAAAGTTTAGGCGATAAGAAGAAATTAGGTAAAAGAAAATAAAAACAAAACTTTAGGTCATGGTTATTTAGTTCTTAGATAGAGTAATTCAATTTAATTATTTTTAACTATAACTTTAATTTGAGAATTAATGAATGTCATACTTTTTATACTAATAATAGGATAAAGATAATTGAAATACTTAATATACTCGTTAAGAAAATACTTAAATTTAAGATAAACATTATTTACTAATTATATATTTACTATTTTAGTTAACTCCCATTAGTCTATTCTTTTAGATATATCCTATGAACAAGTATTGAAGAAAAAGAAAAACATCTCAATCAACTACTAGAGAATATAGAAGAGAAAAAAGAAGTTAGCTTTGTGAGATCATCTCGACTCTTGCAATAATATTTAAAATTCATTAGAAGGTTAAGTTGAGTTTTTTTATACTTATAGTATCAACAAGAAACATGATGAATAGAAAGTGATAGCGATTACTCAAGGTGCAAGAAAGTCACACAAATAAGGTAAACTTTGGATGAATTAAGAAAAGAGCTAAAGAAGTTCAGAAGGAGAAATGCGATCAGATAAACATGTTGAGGTCTAAAATGCATAGATAAGGAGAAAGTTAAAGGAAAGGTAAAGCGTTTCTCATATTCCCAGTACTAATAATCAAGAGTAGGAATCCAAAAGGCCCAACTACTCACAACTACTCAATTTAACAATGATCATTTTGTAATCTATTGTATAAGTACTCGTTGTAGCAACATTACTATAAAAATGCATGACAACAACAAATAAGCAATACAAATAATTGTTGGACTTCATTCTTCCTCCTTTTATTTATTTTTCATTTCAAAATTTACTATCAAAAGCATACAACCCAGAGCCAATTTGTTCCAAATAATATATTGTACAAGTTTTCCTTTCAAGGGGTTATAATTATTCATATTTGTTTGTTTGGGACCATGATAGCTATTACATCATAAGAAAACCTAATGGAGAACTTGAATAATGAAAACTATGATATATGAAGCATTCATATAAAATACTATATGCTTGGATAAAACCTGTGAGATATACGGAGCACTCATATAAAATAGTATATGCTTAGATAAGACTTGTGAGAGATATATTGATGGTGACAGAATAACCACAAGAATAAAGAGAAAGAGAAAAAGTTGGGAAAAATATGTATGTATTTCCATATCATCGTAAAGGATGAGTTTTTAAAATGATTCAAGGACTCAAATACACTAAAGGAAAATAAAAGTTGGAAAAAATATGTATGTATTTCCATCATTGTAAATGATGAGTTTTTGAAGTGAGTCAAGGATTCAAATACACTAAAAGAGATTTAGGATACTCTTGCAACTTTATTTGAAAGGAAGAATATTGCAAAGTTTCACCGGTTGGAAAATGAACTCATGTTGGTTCAACAAGAAAACACTTCACCAAGGTGAAGTTCATTTGCAATCAAATTGCAAAGTTAGATGTTCAGTGTGTGATTGATGACTCAAAGAAAAAGAAGAATTATTATTCATAGTTTGAATCCCAAATATCATGGAATTGTTACAAAAACTAGAGGATGGACAATAAAACTAACTTTGACAAAACTAAAGAATCTCTTAGCTAATGAAGAAACTTTAGAAGAACAAATTCTTATAATATCTATAAATAATAAGGATGAGACACTCTTTACCAAAAAGACTAAAAAAATTAATACAATGACAAGGTTCAATAATAAAGGAGAAAACATAAGGAGTAGACAAGGTCGGTAAAAGTGGTCAGCATGGAAGAGGTTCACACTGAGGAAAACTAGAAAATATTGACATGAAGATGATAAGAAGAAAATATATATCATTGTCAAGATGATAGGTGCTACAAGTGTGGCAGGAAAGGTCTCTTTGTTCAATACTTTTGAGATGAGAAAGATAATGTTTTTACACTCAACAAGAGTGATAAAGAATGAAATTTCCAAGCCTCTTTTGTGGTAGAAGAAATTCAACAGAACAACATCAAGAAAATTGTAGCATCATGCAATTATACTTTTGTAACAAATGGATAAGTTGGATTAAGGCAACCTTAAAGTCGTCAACCATATCTATCTTGGTAAACAGTGGCCCCATTATTGAATTTTCTCCATCTAAAGGGTTGAGGCAATGAGACCCCCTTGCTCCATTTATGTTCCTTTTCATTGTAGAAGCTCTGCGGGGTTGATTAGAGAAGCAAAAAAGAAAGGTCTTCTAAAAGAAATTAAGATGGATAGAAAAGAGGTTGAGGTGTGCATGCTTCAATTTGTAGATGACACCCTATTTCTAGTTAAATCAAAACACCATAGCATTCTTTCTTTAAAGAGCATGCTCAGATGCTTTGAATTGCCTCGGGACTTCAAGTTAATTTCTATAAAAGTGTGTGTAAGTGATGACATTCTAAATATGTATGCATAAATGTTGAATTTTAATTTTGTGAGTCTATCGTTCATGTACCTGAGAATGCCAATTGGGATAACCCTAGGAAATATTAGAGAAATATCAAATTTGGTCAAGTGTAATAGAAAAAATTAAGAAAAAACTGTCCAAGTGGAAATGAAAACATCTTTCATTTGCTGGGAGAATTTATTTGTTAAAAGCTTTTATATTTGTTATACCTCTTTTTTATTTGTTGTTTTTCAAGGTTCCAAGTAGAGCTGTGAAGGAATTAGGAAAACAAAAACACAATTTCTATGGGGATGGGGATCGAAAGGGAGAAATATAACATTGTAAAATAAGATACGATCTGTAATCCAAAAGAGGTAGGAGGGTTAGGAATAAAAGACATTAATATCTTTAATATGACCTTGGAAAATGAAGGTGGAGACTTAGATGGATAATGACAGATTGTGGAAACATGTACTAAATATTCAAAGTATGAGACTTGGAGAGAACTAAATATTGTTATAGAAAATAAGAAAGAATCTTGGGGGTGGAGGGATTTAAAGAGGGTAACGAATGAGGAGAAAATAAGGAGTTGGTTTCATGAAACCGTGGCTTGGAATATAACAAATGAGAAAAAAAATCAAGTTTTGGTATGATGTTTGGAGGGATGATGAACCCATCATGCAAAATTACCCAAGACTATACAAAAATTCTTTGAATAAAGATGTTAAAATTGGAGATTTAGGAAGCTGTAATTTTGATATGTGAGAATGAAAGTTTGATTAGAGAAGAGCTTGGTGTAATTGGAAGAAGACCAGTTAGTGCGCTATGGATTGATTTGGACGACATTTGTTTAAGTAAAGATAGAAAGGATGAGTGGGTATAGAAAGGAGGATCACTCGTGAGTTACTCTGTTAGTCAGGTATATGACATACTACAAGATACAATCTTGGGGAGAGAAATGAAATGATCATTGAGTTATGGAAGATGTGAGCCCTACCATTGGTCCAACATTTCCCTTGGATTTAATAAAAGAGCCATAAAGGACAAATTGGTGAGAAGATGAATTGTTGTATATGACAATTTATGTATTATGTGTGGGGAGAAAGATGAGTCAGTGAATCATTTATTTTTTAGGTGTAGAGTAACTTGGCAGGTTTGGAACCTATGCCGCACATAGTTTGGGATAAATGGGGCACATCATTTTAAGACAAACAAACATTTTCAACAATTATATGTAATGGATTTATCTAAAAAACAAAATATTATTAGGAGAACCGTGTGGATAATTATGATATGGTCTATTTGGAATCAAAGAAATTGTATTTTGTTTAGGGGTGACGTGACTGATGCAAGTAAATTTTTTACAGTAGTACAAAATAAGGCCTAAGGTTGGATTACTAATAAATACCTAAAAATTAAATTTTCATACTTTGACTGATGTTTGAATCCAATGATGTGTTTAAAGATTATGAAATAATGTCAGGTGTCTCCTTGTTAAATTGAACTAATAATTCACTGTAAAAGCAGTAACTTTGTGTTTTGTTTTTATAAAGGACCATTTAAGTTGACCAAGTGATCGATTATGATAACATTTTTCCGTAAACAAAACTTTGCTAGAAAGAAAGTTGACTTGTTCGTTACAGGGATTATGAGTTCTGCAATAATATTTCTTTTTCTAAGATGATGCATATCACGCATAGGTCCTCTTGTTGAAGTAATTACAATCCTCTTGGAAATCATATTACTTCAGGAGGAATACACTTTGAAAGTAAATTGGAGTCATTGGCTGTTATGTTATGTTGTAGGATAAAATTAAAGAGGTTGTTGTGAAAGTGGAACAAGATTAAAAGACAATGGATAATTCTACATACCACTTGAATATTTTGATAAATGAACCTTATGATGAGCAGGATAACATTAGAAACATAAAAAATTTTCTTATCAATAAATTTTTCTCTATGTAGTAGTGAGTATAATAGGAGTTGGAAGATACTTTATTTTGAACAGTTGTGTATAAAAGTTGAAACATTTCTCAAATGCTTTATTTTATTCATTTTATTTTTTACTGATAAAAAGATGCAAGAAAAACAACATTATTTGGAGATATGAGACAAAATTATTTGTGGAAGATGCTAGTATGACAAAGCTTACGATCTTCCTAACGAAGATCCAAGTTATAAAGCTTAGATAGCACAAAATTTAATATATTAATAATGTTTTTGGACTCAAAGCAATTGTCTATTAATATAAATTAGTATATTATTACATTTACTGATGATTTCTCAATATATGTGGATGAATTTTATGAAAATAAATCATAATCCTCCATGAAGTTCAAGAACTTTAAAGAGAAGATTAAGAAGAAAATTGGATGTAACATTCACTACTTACACATGAATAATTATTAAAGAAGAGTGTTACAATTGACAATGATAATTTTGTACTTAATTTATAGAATGATATTGTTGTTTAGTTTAGCTTATTATATGGTTTATTTTTCTATATAAGTTTATAAAGGATATGCAATATGGTTTTTTTTTTTCTTTTTCAGTTTAGCTACTTTTAGAATTTAATTATTATATAAGTTCTCGTTGCAACAACATTTACATTATAAGTTAGAGGAACAAATAACAACAAATAAGTAATACAAATATTCTTCCTTCTTCTTTTATTTATTTTTTCAATTCAAGATCAACATAATCCTTCCAACCTCAATATATGCAAAGGATGGAAGTCAACAATAATCATAGGTCGGTGGTAGGATAATTTCTATGATCCTATTGATGAAAGGATGTTAGTGAGATCCTTCTATTGCCAACAACCTATGTAAGAAATTGACATTAGACTTGGATGACCTAAGACATCAAGCAACTAAATTCATGCAACTAGTAGAACTTACAGACTTTCATAATAAATTCTAATATGAAATGTTGTTGGTTGAAAAGAAAGTATACAAGAAAAAACGCTATGTCATAGCACAAATATTAGAAGAAGCTCACATGATTGAGTTATTTCCTACTCATAGAAAGTCTTCAAAACCATTATTCATCTATACAAGTTATGGTGATGCAATAAGTGTCTAGCTTTAAAGAACAAGATAGAGAAGTTGCAACATTAAGCAACTAAATTTATCTTAAGGATTTTCACAATAAATTCCAATATCAAATACCATCTGTTGAGAAGAAATTGTACTAAAAAATGCTATCTCAAAGCATAAATATTGAATGAAACTCTCACCATAGATTTAATTCCTATTACCAAGAAGGTGTCAACACCACTAAACATGGGTATAAGTTGACATGGTTGATATCATCATAATTATGAAGATAAGATAAAAGAGTATCTAGCTTTAGAGACCAAGATAAAGAATTTGATACAAGCTAGCTACCTACAAATATTCATCCAAATAGATCCCAATCCAAGTCATCAAATTAAAAGAAAGATAACCAATGTTAAGGTGAGCATCGACCAGACCCCCTCAAAGAGAGGAAAAACACTCACTTTTAAATATTCATCCAAAGATCACAATTAAATCATCAAGTGAGAAGAAAGAAAAAAAAATTAATGCTAAGATGAGTCTAACTTAATATCATGAAACTAACTTATAATATAAAATTTATACAAAATTTATATATTATAATTTAATTATATCTTAATTGATATAAAATATCTATATTAATATTAAAGCTAATAAATAAATAATATTATGTAATTATTAAGTATTTCATCCCAACTCAATTTTTATGTAATGTAAAAATGAGTATTAGTACTTGATTGTTAATTTTAAAATATATGGACAATATAAAAAAATAAAGCTGATATTTATGTAATTAACTTAATGGGTAACTTTCTCTCGATCCTAACAATGTTGCTCATACCCCATCATAAAAACAAAATACAAAAGCCCCATTAAGCGACCAATTACACATTAAAATAATGTTGTAGCAATATCACCCCTCACAATGATATCTAAGGTTGTTCAAACCCATGAAAATGACAAGGTGCCAAGCAAAGATGATATGCCAACAAAATTTTGTAATGACAATTTAATTATTTACATGAAATGCTAAGTAGTGACATGCACAAGGCCTCATGTACGGGAATACAGGAAAAGTAAAGCAAAGCCCGCTTTTGAAACGTGAAAATAACTAAAAATCAAACCTAGCTTATGTATTTCAGTTTGGGATGTTCTAATCTCAACATGAAGAGTAAACTCAGAATCAGATTGAAGTTATGTTTGGTTACTTTCAGAGGTGCATTTGTAATTTAAATTTTGTCTTGAAAACTTACTTTTGCAAAAAAATTGACAACAATTTGATGCATCCTCTATTTTCTGAAAAATAAGAAAAAACCACTGTAAAGCACAACAATTGCCAACTCAATTTATTTTGAACATCACAACAGCAGTCCCTGTTGGGAAAAATACACAGCATTTTCCCATGAAGTCAGATTTCTGAGAGTGAAATCACAGCGAAATAATTGGACACACCAATTTGATAACGGAGTTCGGCCAATACTGCATACGTCTCCGGACTGCTGCAGATAATTTAATAGTAGAAAATTGTACACTGTGTTTATAAAACACTCACAATCTCACACTACCCACAACCCAATTACACCCGAGAATCCTAATTTTTCTCTCTTAGA
>Ga0209700_103336_pt1 | contig 30965 bp, 9 predicted proteins | sample SiratroredBW_FD_187528 | JGI IMG/M metagenome (GOLD analysis project Ga0209700, IMG submission 187528) | Root nodule microbial communities of legume samples collected from California, USA - Siratro red BW (SPAdes) (version 2) | ecosystem: Host-associated > Plants > Roots > Nodule | place: USA...
TATATATATATATATATATATATATAGGAGAAAGAAGTTTGTTGAGAACATAAATTCATTAAATTTGAACTGAAACATGTTAAATATAAAGAATCTTAATAGAATTTTTTCTTTTACAAAGAAAATATCAATTTTTACATATTTAGATTTCGAATGAAAGACGAAATTCTAAGCTACAAAATATTATACTCTAATTATCACATTAAATGATAGCTTGATACAAAGAAAATATTAATTTTTATATATTTAGATTTCTGAGCTATAAAATATTATACTCTAATTGTCACATTAAATAAGTGACAAGTTCTCTAAATATTTTAATATAAAAGATTTTAATTATAGTTGAAGAAATACTGCACTTATATGTTTTCAAAATCACTTAGTAATAAAATTCAAAAGATGACACTAGAGATTGATCTTTGATAAGGGTTAATAGTCCATTTACATTAGATAAGACTTGTAGAAAAAATAATAAAAAATATTAAAGTGAGATAAAGAATATATATAAAAATCCCTCTAAAATATTTAAGAATTTTTTTTTCAGCAATCCAATGAGATTTAAGAAGATTCATAAATTGTGAAACTTTGATCAATATATAGTTGATTTCAACACATGTTATAGTAACATATTAAAGTGCACCAACTATAAAATCATACAAGGTTTTGTATCAAGAGAAAAATAAGAACTTTTTTTAAGTAATTTGAAAAGTTGTTGCCATTAGAGAAAAAAAATGAGAATAGCTTCAAACATATCTAATTAAAAAAAAATCATGGAAATACTTCCTTCAAATTGAAAGAAAGAAATATCTTTAATGTAATTACTTCAATTATTTAATAAGTTGATTGATGATTCTCTAAACATGATCCAAAGAACTACTTATAATTATTATTTTCTAAATCCTAAATTTTAAACTCTAAATCAAATTATTATGAGTGTAATTTAACACTATAAAAAATATATAATTCTTCTAGTAACAATTAAAAAGTTAAACTAAACTTCAATAATTATAAAATATGCCTTTGTTTTCCTAAAAAAAAACTTTTTGTTAACTTTCATAATGGTTTAATAAATCATACTGATTTTGAAAGTCCAACAAATAATAAAAACCAATTTAAAAATATTAAAAAAAAATCAGTTATTTCTATGTGAAATTGCATGAATGAAATATTTGACCAAAATAGAGATGACAACCTGGCAGAGTAATACTAACGTGTTACATGTACCTGTTATTTGTTCTGTAAAGAAATATCAATTTGATTACCTATTCTCGCTAATTGTCAGGCATCACAAACAATACACCCAATTTTTTATTTTTTTATTTTTGTATTTGTAGATATCCATTAATCCCTACAGATACTTTATATTTTTATTTTTTGATTTAAAATAGAATTATTTAAAAATAATTCTTTAAAATATAAGCTCATATAAAAATTAACTTTAAAATTAATTCCAATAAAATTACATAATAAAATACTATTGCAAATAAATTCATTTTAAAAAAATAAATTCGAATAAGTTACAGCACAAAATATTAGTTAATATTTTTATTGAGTAAATCATTTGTGAAATTATTAGTCTTTTTTAATTTAATTAATTAATTACTAAAATATTTAATGATTTAATTATTAGTAATTAGTATTATTTATTAATTAAATGGTGATAATTTAATAATCCTGTGTTACAATCATAAACAAAATAAAGTTATTGAATTATATATTTAATAATTATAATCTAAATAACTACAAGTTATTATAGTAAATACTTAGATGGAGAATTAAGAGGACAAGTAGCTAATTTTTTGTCTACATTATCTTATCTTTTTTCTTTTTTATTTTTTATTTTACATATTTATAAGAATGATTTTGAATTTGTCAACTATCACATTCAGCATTTCGAGATTTGTTAGAAAGGTCAATATTTCAAGATTTATCAGAGAGGTCCACATTCAGCTTTTCAAGATTTATCAGAAAAGTCCTAAGAAATCTCTGATAATCACAAAAAAAGTTCCTGCCATTTTTGTTTTCATGCATTTAGGACTTACTACTTTACACTGCTGATAAATATGTCCAATGAGATTAAAATAGTTATTTCAATACCTATTGAGATTAAGATAATTATTGTCTCAATAAAGTTTAAGATAGTTATTGCCTTCATTATCTTTCCTTGTGAATTTTGTCTTTCCTCATCTCTTCCTTTTCTCAATTTGTAAATTAGAAATCAGTGACAACAGTAATACACACAGTAATTATCTGCATCTTCTCATTTTAACAGTCACAAAAACAAACACAAGTAGTAAATCTCTTACTTTTATTTAACTATTTTTATTATAAACTCATATCAAAATTAAATATCAAAATATTTTCCAACTTTTATAAAAATGGAAAGAAATAATAAGAGATAAAAGGAAAAAAATAAAATATCAATAAAGTTTCATTGAGCCAAATTTAAAATAAAATTATTTAAAAATAATTCTTTAAAATATAAGCTCACATAAAAATTAACTTTAAAATATAATAAAATAAAATTACGTCATAAAATACTATTGCTTTTATTTAAAAAAATAATTTGAATAAGTTATACCACAAAATATTAGTTAAAAAATTATTTTTTCAAATAATTTCTTTTTTTTAAATAAGGAAAGTAGAATCTTGATAACTTTACTCTGTCATCATCTAACTTTATTATGGGTATTCAAATAAAATTTACTAATAATAACCAAATAGTAAATATGCACAAGTTAAATAACATGATACCTGCCCATCAACAAATAAATAATTAAAATATCATACTCATTATACATTAAAATATCATATCTATTAAAAAGTTTGATTGAGTATGCATTACGAATTTTATCTATGGAGATATGAACCTTTTTTTCTTGTGTAAGTAAAAGGATATTAGTTAATATTTTTATTAAGTAAGTCATTTGTGAAATTATTAGTCTTTTTTTTTAATTTAATTAATTAATTACTAAAATATTTAATGATTTAATTATTAGTATTATTTATTAATTAAATGGTGATAATTTAATAATCCTGTGTTACAATATAAACAAAATAAGTTTATTGAATTATATATTTAATAATTATAATCTAAATAATTACAAATTATTATAATAAATATTTAGATGGAAAATCAGGAAGACAAATAGCTAATTCTCTATTTACATTATCTTTTTTTTTTCATTTTCTATTTTACATATTTATAAGGATGATTTGAATTCGTCAATTACCCCATTCAGCATTTCAAGATTTGCCAGAGAGGTCCACATTCAGCATTTCAAGATTTGTCAGAGAGGTCCTAAGAAATCTTTGATCATCACAAAAAAAGTTTCTGCTATTTTTGTTCTCATTCATCTAGGTCTTACTACTTTACACTGCCTATAAATATGTCCAATGAGATCAAAATAGTTATTGTAATGTTTAATAAGATTAAGATAATTATTGTCCCAATAAGATTAAGATAGTTATTGCCTTCATATTAGGTATCTTTCCTTATAAATTTTGTCTTTCCTTATCTCTTCTTTTTTTCAATCTATAAATCAGAAATTAGTAACATCAGTGATACACACATTTTAATCTATAAATCAGAAATTAGTGACAACAGTTATACACACAGTAATATATGCATCTTCCCTTCCTCGTCTTAACAGTCACAAAAACAAACACAAGTTGTAAATTTCTTACTTTTATATATGTCATTATTAACTATTTTTTTCATAAACTCATATCAAAATATTTTCCAAGTTCACTAAAAATGGAAAGAAATAATAAGACATAAAAGGAAAAAAAATAAAATATCAATAAAGTTTCACTGAGTCAAATTTAAAATAAATTCATTTAAAAATAATTCTTTAAAATATAAACTCACATAAAAATTAACTTTAAAATATAATAAAATAAAATTACATCATAAAATACTATTGATTTTATTTAAAAATAATAATTTGAATAAGTTACACCACAAAATATTAGTTAAAAAATTATTTTTTTCAAATAATTTCGTTTCTTTTAAATAAGGAAAGTAGAATCTTGATAACTTTACTCTGTGATAATCTAATATGGGTATTCAAATAAAATTTACTAATAATAACCAAATAGTAAATATGCACAAGTTAAATAATATGATACCTGCCCATCAACAAATAAATAATTAAAATATCATACCCATTATACATTCAAATATCATATCTATTAAAAAATTGATTGAGTATGGATTACGAATTTTATCTATGGAGATATGAACTTTTTTTCTTGTGTAAGTAAAAAGGATATTAGTTAATATTTTCATTAAGTAAATCATTTGTGAAATTATTAGTCTTTTTCAATTTAATTAATTAATTACTAAAATATTTAATGATTTAATTATTAGTATTATTTATTAATTAAATGGTGATAATTTAATAATCGTGTGTTACAATATAAACAAGATAAGTTTATTGAATTATATATTTAATAATTATAATCTAAATAATTATACATTATTATAATAAATATTTAGATGAGAAATCAGGAAGACAAGTAACTAATTCTCTATTTACATTATTTTTTTTTTTATTCTCTATTTTATATATTTATAGGGATAATTTTGAATTGTCAACTACTACATTTAGCATTTCAAGATTTGTCAGAGAGATCCATCTCCAGCATTTCAAGATTTGTCAGAGAGATCCATATTCAACATTTCAAGATTTGTCAGAGAGGTCCTAAGAAATCTCTGATCATCACAAAAAAAGTCCTGTCATTTTTGTTCTCATGCACGTAGGTCTCACTACTTTACACTGTTGATAAATATGTCCAATAAGATCAAAATAGTTATTGTCATGCCTAATAAAATTAAGATAATTATTATCCCAATAAAATTAAGATAGTTATTGTCTTATATTAGGTATCTTTTATTGTGAATTTGGTCTTTCCTCCTCTCTTCCCTTTTCCTCTTCTCTTTTTTTATTCTGAATTTGTAAATAAGTGACAATCCTTAAATACAAACATTAATAACAATATGAATCTTCTTTTTCTCATCTATGACTGTCACAAAATCAAACAAATCCTAAATCTCTTACTTTTATATATGTCATTATTAACTATTTTCATCATAAACTCATATCAAAATTAAATATCAAAATATTTGCTAAATTTTGTAAAAATAGAAAAAAATAATAAGAGGTAAAAGAAAAAAAAATGAAATATCAATAAAGTTTCACTGAACCAAATTTAAAATAAAATTATTTAAAAATAATTCTTTAAAATATAAGCTCACATAAAAATTAACTTTAAAATATAATAAAATAAAGTTACATCATAAAATACTATTGCTTTTATTTAAAAAAATAATTTGAATAAGTTACACCACAAAATATTAGTTAAAAAATTATTTTTTTCAAGTAATTTCATTTTTTTAAATAAGGAAAGTAGAATCTTGATAACTTTACTCTGTGATTATCTAACTTTATTATGAGTATTCAAATAAAATTTACTAATAGTAACCAAATAGTAAGCACAAGTTAAATAACACGATACCTAGCCCATCAACAAATAAATAATTAAAATATCATACCCATTATACATTAAAATATCATATCTATTAAAAAATTTGATTGAGTATGCATTACGAATTTTATCTATGGAGATATGAACCTTTTTTTCTGCCTAATTAATTAAACTTTGTTCTATATATGTTTGTTGTTCATATGAATTTAGATTTTTTATGCGGCCTTCAAATTAAAATCAGACATCATCAATTTGTATAAAAGTGACGCATTTTAACGCCACTTTTAATTTTCTTTTGTTTAACTTCCATTTTCTATATAATTATGTATTACATAAGTTTGTTTCATCAACTTAATTTCATAGTCATGAAACTTTCAATATTTCACAATAGGGTCTTTAGATAGAATAATTAAATCTCTATCAAAGGTTAAATAGTGACGACACACATCAGTTACTAAACATATAATTGACTTTTAAATGAATGAGAAACAAAAATGGTAGTTAAAAAAATGCAATCACTAACAAAGATAATGACCAATTTAATGGTCTTAATCACTGATTTCGTATTTAGCAACTAAAAGATGAAATGATTGGAAAGTAAAAATTAGTCTTAAAAACGGTTCTAGAAATCATTTAATGTCTAAATTTGTAACACACAAGGTTATGCTAATTCAATTAGCAATATCTAATTTGAGGGAAAGACCTCTTTCAACACCCCAAAATGTAAAAGTCCATAAACTTTTCAAAAGAAAACATCACCTACATACCTCACATTATTACTAGCAAAACAACACTCAAATTAATTGTTTCTACTTCTTCTTAAACTCTCTAAATCCTCACTTTCCCTTTATATCATGTGTGATGAAGCTTTTGATCACACTCTATTAACATAAAAACATTTCTTTTTATGCAAAATCCTTGTGTAAGTAAAAGGATAAGATTGATTTAAAGTTGTATTCCATATTATCAACACTATAGAAAAAAATTCTATGCTTTATTTAATAAGAAACAAAAAAGAGAATTATATTATACAGTTACAAAATGTCCATCCAAGATTTATAAAATACTTAGAAATAATGTATCGTCAAAGTTTTTATGATGAGAATAATGTCCTTATAAAACATAACCATGACATTTGCAATTAAATGAATGTTTTTTGTGATAATTGATGATACCCACAGATATTTTAGCAATCCAGGTGTTAGTATGGTAAACCATGCGGGTTTGTAAAAGTGCTTAATTACACTTTAATTGCCGTTGAAAGCATAAATTAGTGAATTGATTAGTTTTAATCGCTGTTGTTTTGCAGAGGATTTCACGGTGACCACGCATGTGACTTATGTTGAAGCATTGAAGCAGCAGCAATTACCACATAACATTCTGGGGTAGGTTAAAAATTCATCAGTCTTAAAATGCAGCAATGAAAAATGGTAATGGTTATAGGATTTAGGAGGAATTAGAAGCAGTGAATGTTGAGTATATAAATTTGAAGAGTTAGGGAATTAATGAAGGTGTTGCTGAGATGAAATAGCAGCATTAATGGGGCAGAAGAAATGAAAATTCAGTGTTCGAATTTGGCAAATTATTAAATGAAAAAAAGAAGAAAAAGAAGGAGGGAAAGTTATCTACTTTGGTAGAGTAATTAAGAAGGAGGACAAGTGGCAAGTGAAAATGGAGAAGTGACAGGAATGAGAAGCTTGGCTTTGGCAGCAAGGATGAGATCTGAGACTGAGAGTGATTCTCACTCCCTCCCAAAAGAGAGTGGGTCACATTTCACACCAGATTAAATTAATTACATACCATGTTTGCTAAAATCAAAGTTAAATACTACTTGGATTAAACTTAATTGTGGTCATAATTATTATTAGTACAAAAACAATGCCATTTAAATGGGTAGCATAACTGAGATGAAAAGAGAAAAAGAGGTGAATAAAAGGGAGAGAAAACCTGTCTCGTGAAGCAGCAGGTGAACGAGAAGGAAAACAAAAATAAAAGCTCAATCTTTTTCTTCTCCATTCTTCTTCTTCTGAATAAAAAAGAAAAAAAGTAAAAAATTTGATTTTTACCTTACTCTCTTTCTTTCTCTCTCTCTCTGAATTCCACCACCAACAACACTCACACTCAGAAACAACTCACTCACATTCATTCTTTGCTTGCTCCTTTTAAATCACGAGATCCCCATCCCTATCTTTCTTTCTTCTCTTCTCTCTCTCTCTTTCTCTCATGTCTTCTCCTTCAGAGCTTCCCAATTATCGCTCTTCCAAGCCCACCACCACCATAACCCATTGCTAACACTCAACCCCAGAGAGAAGAGAGGCTTCTTCTTTCTTCTTCTTCTTCTTTTTCATCCCAAGCTTCAATTTTGAGCCTATCCTTTTGCTCCGAAACCATGTCGCATTCCTCCGGCGTGGACGCCATCGCCGATCGCTTCCGCCACGCGCTCAGCTGCAACAACGACACCGGCAACATTAACAAGCCCGACTTCCGAGAGCTCGATCTGGGCTCGCCGGTGTCGCCATTGCGGACCACGCGCGCTCCCGCAGCCAGTACCAGCTCAAGCTCATCTGGGTCCTTCTCGGGTCGAACTGGGCCCAACCAGGTTCCCCGAAAGCCTGAATCTTCGCACACCAATAGTAACACTAACAACAGCAGTAGTAGCATCAACAACAACAACAACAACTCCGGCGAGCTTTCTGGTTCGAGCGAGAACAGCCCCACCGCCCGTGGTTTCAAACCGGGTCATACGAGATCCGACTCTGGATCCGCGCCGGGGCCGCTGATATACTCCGGCCAGACTGCTACTTCGCCGGCGATGAATGTTCTCCCCACCGGGAACATCTGTCCCTCCGGGAAGATCTTGAAGACGGGGATGGGGATGGTGGCGAATCGAAGTAGTAGAAGCGATGTTTTGGGGTCCGGCATGGGGAACTACGGCCACGGGAGCATAATGCGCGGCGGCGGGAAGGCGGAGCCGGTGAGCTCACGCGGCGGTGGGGGCAATGAGGCAGTGAAGAGAGGTGGGCACGTGCAGAGTGTGGATCCAGAGGAATTGAAGAGATTGGGGAATGAGTGTTATAAAAGAGGGAACTTTGCTGATGCGTTGAGTCTTTACGATCGCGCAATTGCGATGTCGCCGGCGAGTGTCGCTTACCGGAGCAACCGCGCGGCGGCGCTGACCGGGCTGGGACGTTTGGGTGAGGCTGTGAGGGAATGCGAGGAGGCTGTGAGGTTGGATCCTAATTACGGAAGAGCTCATCAGCGTTTGGCTTCTCTTTTCCTCAGGTGCGGATCATTGATCGTGTTCTTTTGTTTGTTGTTTGATTTTTGTTGAAGGTGGTGCTCGTTAGGATTGATTTGAGGTCTTCTTCCACAAGCTAAAATCAACTTATGAATCTCAGCTTCTGGAGAAGTTGGTGCATTTGTTGATTTTAACTCGTAGAAGAATCTCAATTCGTTTTACATTCTTAATCGCTTTTTATGTTATGGAGGAGTTTGTTCAACAATATTTTGGTTGCCTTATTAGGGTAGAGTGTGGAATTGTGTTGATGTGAATGGAAAGTGGTAATGTGACAGGTTAGGACAAGTTGAGAATGCTCGGAAGCACCTTTGCTACCATGGAATGCAGGCAGATCCATCCGAGATGCAGAGGTTGCAAGTGGTGGAAAAGCACATCGGCAAATGTGGGGATGTGAGGAGGATAGGGGATTGGAAGAGTGTTCTCAGGGAGGTGGATGCTGCAGTTTCTGCTGGAGCGGACTCTTCTCCTCAGGTATGGAGAATGTTGTTATTGTTTTCATGGTTTTAGATTGTGATTGTGGTGGTTTCAGTTTTGTCGCGATCCTTGCTGACAAATGTGGCTGATGCAGCCGCCATTGCAGTGGTGAGAATGCGGCTGAAATTACCGTTATTTAAAACCTTGGTTGTTTGTCATCATTGTTTTATCATATCATATCTGAGTTGAACATGTTTTTGAGGAGTGGATGAATAGCTGAACTGGTTGGAAATTGAATTTACAGCTCTTTATGTGTAGAGCAGAAGCGTTTTTGAAGCTCCACCAGATTGATGATGCAGAAACAGTTTTGTTCCATATACCTAAATCAGAGCTGCACACTAGTTCCACTTCTCAGGCAAGGTTTTTTGGGATGCTTTCTGAGGCCTATTTCTATTTCGTCAGAGCACACATTGAGATGGCATTGGGAAGGTGAGTTCAGACACTAATAGCCTTATCCTAAGAATGTGAAAGGTTTGTGTTGGAAAGTGAAAATGGATGATGGGTGTATTGCAGGTTCGAGAGTGCTGTTACGGCTGCTGAGAAAGCCAGTCAGATTGATCCCCGGAGTGTTGAAGTTGCTGTTTTGCTCAACAATGTGAGGATGGTGGCTAGGGCTCGAGTGCGCGGCAATGATCTCTTTAAATCTGAAAGGTACACTGAAGCTTGCTCGGCGTATGGGGAAGGTTTGAGATTGGACCCTTCCAATTCTGTACTGTATTGCAACAGAGCAGCTTGTTGGTTTAAGCTTGGGCAGTGGGAAAGATCGATTGAAGACTCCAACCAAGCTTTACATATCCAACCAAATTACACCAAGGCCCTTCTTCGTAGGGCTGCATCAAACAGCAAGGTGAATTGATTTCTTGTTCTTCACTGATACTGTTTTTTTTTTTTTTTTTTTTTTTTTCTTGAGCGTCTGTGATACCATCTTTTCTTGTTATTAAATGCAGCTAGAACGGTGGGAGGAAGCAGTCAAAGACTATGAGGTGTTGCGGAGAGAACTTCCAAATGATAACGAAGTTGCTGAATCTCTTTTCCATGCACAAGTTGCCCTGAAGAAATCACGTGGGGAAGAAGTATATAATTTAAAATTTGGCGGCGAAGTGGAAGAAGTATCAGGTCTGGAGCAGTTTAGAGCTGCAATATCTTTACCAGGTAATCAAAATGGTCTGAGACGAGTCTTCTGCAACTCACTTTGGTCATTGTTAAAGTGTCTTGATAGTATCTATAAACTTGGCAGGTGTATCTGTTGTCCATTTTGAAGTTGGATCAAACTCACAATGCAAACAAATATCACCATTTGTGGATACACTATGTGGTCGATATCCATCTATCAACTTCCTCAAGGTAGCTCACTTTACACATTAAATGAAGTCTGTAACTGGTTTTTTACTTAAATTAGATTTAAAAGAGCAACACATGGGAATTTCCTAATGCATGCAAGTGTGTTTTTGTGTCTTTGAATGAAGGTGGACATTCAAGAAAGCCCCACAGTTGCAACTGCGGAGAACGTTAGAATTGTACCAACCTTCAAGATATACAAAAATGGGAGCCGAGTGAAGGAAATTGTTTGCCCGAGTCGTGACATGTTGGAACACTCTGTGAGGCATTACAGCTTTTAGAAGTCATGGCGTTGTCTTCTGCAGTTGTTGTTGTTTCCCCAAACCTCCGGTTAAAGCCTCTAGTCTCTGCAGCTCCTCCAGCCTTTTGATCCCACCCACCATAAAGTGATCAGCCCATACCTGTGACATAGTGAAAACCAGATAATAATGTCTTTAGCAGCAAATGCCATTGGATCCCAGAGATAGTGTAGTTCCTTTTGGAGTTTTTATTTATTCATTCATTCCTCATTGCTCTTTGGTTCAATGTTGGTCTCTCCCAATGCCCTTTTGTCAATTTTCTCTTTCTTCTCTACTCCTTGTCAGTTCACTAGGTCAGATGTTCTTGTACCCCCAGTTTCTTTAAGGTCGAAAGAAAAAAAAGATGTTCTTAATGTATGTACAATTGATTTAATTATGAGTTGAAATTACCTCTTAAGATAGAGAGATATAGAATGAAGGGAGGGGAGGGTGTTAGAAGGGGGGATCTGTACATGTATATATGTGATGATATATACAAGAAACTGGAAGGCTTTGAGGGGAGAGATAGGATGAGTGGTGGGTACCTATTGAGTTAGCAAAAGGAGGATGAAGATGTTATTATTATTATGATTATTATCCTATCTTAGCCATTTAATCAATAAAAAATTTCTATTTTTTTTTTCGCCTCTTTTATTTGTTAATTTGTGATTTAAGAGTTGACGGAACGATGCAAGTAGGAGGAAATGGGTTATGTGATAGGATTGATAAGTGTTTGATTGGGCGGTGAATCGTAATTAAAAAGAGAAAGAAAGGAAAGGAAATGAAATGTTGAAAAGGAGAAGAATAAAGAAATGAAGGTAATGCCGGGTTGGTGGTTAGGGTCACATGTGGGCATTTAAGAAGTAGTTTTAGGTGTTTGAGAAGTGGAATTATGTGTGGAATCTTGTGTCGGTGCGGCCAGCTGTTAAAACGAGCGGCATTCCCAAGGGTGGGGTGGGGGGTTCACGTGGCCCACACGTGCGCTGTAAAAGGACTACCTACCCTAATCGACTCGTGGAGGATACTGTACCAAACGTACGGTGTACGACAACATAATCAAAACATATTTCATCATCCATTCCTTCCAAAATCTATTTCATATCTTAAGCTCTATTTCAAACTAAGCCACTCTTTTCTTTTTGGCTATTAAATCACACCTAATAACGTACATACCCAACTTCTATACCACAACAGTAGCATCTCGTCAAACTTATAACCAAATATTTGTTTTCTAGAAACACCCTACATCTAGTGTCCTCCTTCTATCTCTTCAAATTTATCATTTTGACTAAAACATTATAATCGTTTTTATGAGAGATTATCGTATGCTCTAACTAAAGTTTTCGAGTTCTCTTATAAAGGGATGGATGCAGAATTACACGTCAATGGGTTTAGAACTCTTGAGAATTTACAAAATTGGGTTCCCTAAAGTAATTAAATCCTAAACCTCGATAGCTTTTTCTAGTCGAATCCCTGAAATTAGTTTATGACTCCTCGAAACACAAGAATAATGAACAATTTGACAATTCAAGAATTCCAGAAACCCAATTTCAAAAATTGTAAAATATAAAGTACACAATTAAAATTCGTTTGTTTAGACCTATTTAAAAATCCTCAAAAATAACTCAAAATACTGTTGATGTATTGTATCTGACATCAGAAGAACACATAACACTGATCGACAAATATGTCAATGCGTCAAGCTCTCGAATGCACAACCAACATATTGAACACGTACGGACTCACGGAAAAGGGTAGCAGCATTCAGCACAAACTTATTCGAAAAATTTGTACTTTTTAAGTTTGAGGATCCCAAATTACTTGGGAGTTGGGAGATGAAGTGTGTTTAAATTTGTCAGATAAAATATCACATATTTTCATACAAGTTCCAAGACAAGGCTTCCAGGTGAAAGAAAGTAATAAACAGGTAACCTGAAGCTATGGGAAATATTAACTCCAAAATAGTTTAATAGATAACTCCAAATTCGCATTTAGATTTGACAGTTATACAGCATACACTTCCACTATAGTTATTTGAAGCCAAAAGTTCCCACCCCACCGAGCATTAGGCGCCAATGGCATATAACCGAGTCCATTCCTTGGCTGCAAATTTCAATGCCACCGTTTAATAAGATAATACGCATATAACATGTTCCATACAGTAATTAACAACTAACTTTTACGTAATCGTACAAGCAGAAAAGGAATACCTGTTTCCACAGCCTCAGCCTCGTTAGTTTTCCAATGCTTGGCAATGTTCTCAGAAAGAGGGTCATCTGGGTTGGGTGCACTTAGAAGAGCTTGAATACTGCAAGAGGGTCACAAAATCATAATATCAGTACTCTTTGCAATCAAAGGGAGGTTAAAATTTTTTACTCGTTTGTCACATAACATTGTCGCCCCCAGGTCCAGATACTCTACAGAAATAAAAAATTAAGCTCCTCATAGATGGACACATACAAACTTAGTCTACATCTGTAAACAAACTTCATGTTTCTTCTCCCTTTATCTTTTGAACATTTTTAGAAACTGAAATTTATGATTAAATTAATCCTACAAAAACAAATTCATAAGTGAAATCTGTACCGACTTATATTATAATTTGACTAGATGTGAAATCTCCACCACATCTCTTTAAGCCGCTAGCATCAACCCATGACAATAGAAAGGGGGTCCAATAGTGGTGACATAAACATCTTGCTAGGATAGGTTTTGTCATGCTCCAATACCAATACCATCTTATGAAAGTAGATTAAAATCTAATTCAATCTTACAAACCGACTTGAAAGATAAGATTTACATCTATCTATATATTATAATTTGACATGTCTAGTCGATAGAATATCTCCACACCCACGGCTATACAAAAAGAGTGTGGATAAGATATAAGGGGAGGACATCTTTATTTCAAACTACACCCCTAAAATATTTCCACATTGAAATAAGCATTTGGCATTTCATCAATACGCTATCAGATGACCCAACTCCTATAGAAATTGGCTATCGCTTGATGACATTTGCAGGACCCTGCAGAAAAGACAGTTTGCCCATCCATCTCTTAAACACAATATTTTGGCAAGCTTCTGCAGGCATGTATATTTGCGGGAACCTTTCTATTGATCGATAAACATCTCCCAAGACAAAACAAAATCCGTTTGCGGGGTTGCTGTCCATCCACTCACTGCTGAGATTGTCGAACAACCTGTGCTTTTCCTAATAAATAATAAGACCACGTACCTGAGCATGGATTTGGAGAAAAAGAAAACCGAACATTTCTGACAAGTAGAATCCCACACATGATTCTTCTGAAATGGTGTAAATATGTGAAGAACTCTTCCCCTCTGTCCACTATTAATCGCCACTACAAGAGCTAGTCCTGTATTTTCTGGCAATCCCAAAGTCAATATCATTCTGATATTCCCATCCTGAACATGATTTCTTTTGAAAGTTATAGTACCACAATTAGTTTCAGCCAGAAAATCTGATAATTTACCATTGTACATCACTTTCCTCCTGTCAGTTTTTGGGATGGTAATTTTCCCACTAGCAATCTTGCTACAAGGAAGACATTCCATTGGCACAGGATCAGATAACAATTTTTCAAAAATACCTGCCTCCATCTGAGCATTTTCCCAAGAATATCCAATAACTTCCCTCTCTGGATCAACCAATGTCAAATTGTAGGCCTTCATGTAGCAGGGCATGGCCACTCAGTGGGTATGGCGTCTTTACTACCCCATTAATGCCCAGTTGCTGATGGACATATTGTGACCATTTATTTGATTTCTATCCACAAGAAGATTTGGCACATGCTAGATGCACACTGATTGCTGAAACAAAGAAAGGTGTTTTGTAACTTCTTCCTCCCGGCACGTTTCTTGGGGTGCCTCACCACCAAAAACACCTCATTGTACTCCAAAAGTGCAACATCAATGATGACTTTGCTTAGCATGCCAAACTGCTCCTTTTCCTCCCTTGATTAGATCCTAACTCTGGTACCACTTTAGGTATATCAACATTGTTCACGGCTATTGATATTCCAGCACGAGATCCATCTTCAACAAATAATGATATTGTAGAGGCCATGCTTGATCCTTCCCCAAAGCCATCTACCATACCGAATCTAGTCCCATTTAAAAATGATAGGCATATTGCCATTAGAAAAGGTTCATGTTCCATCTGTAACCCTTTTCCTTACTATACAAATCTCCGTTATCATAGGTTTTCCTCCATGCAATATACTTGTTTGTCCTCACTATCTTCTATTCCTATTCCTAAGTCTCCAAGTTAAGCTTTATTTTACCTAGAGTGGCGGCAAGCAATGATTGATGAGATGTGTGCCCATCAACGTAGTGGTACTTGAGATTTGGTTACTCTTCCCGTTGCCAAATCAATTGTTGGATGCCGGTGGTTGTATACTCAAAACAGGACATGATGGTAAAATTGATCACTATAAAGCTCGATTGGTTGCCAAAGGATACACACAAATCTATGGCCAAAGGACATCTATTCGACTAATATTTTCCACTGTAGCTATTCACCGCGGGATTTTGTTTCAACTTGACATAAAAAACGCATTTCTACATGATGACTTTGATGAAGAAGTCTACATGGAGCAACCTCCTAGATTTGTTGCTCATGCAGAGTCATCTAATATGGTATGTATGTCACCTACACAGGTCCCTATATGGCCTCAAGCAATCACTCCATGCATGGTTTGGGCGTTTTTGAACTATCATCTAGCAGTTTGAAATGATATGAAGTGATCCTCACCATTCTTTGTTCTGTAGTCATTCTCCCCAAGGATGTATCTATCTCATTGTATACGTGAACAACATTATTATCACACATTGTGATAAGGAAGGTATCGTACAACTAAAACAATATCTCGCTCAAAAGTCTAGACAAAATATCTTGGACGCCTACGGTATATTCTTGGTATAGAAGTGGCACAATCCAAGGATGGTTAAGTCATATCTTAGAAAATATGCTCTCAACATTCTAGAAGAAATATGGATGATAAATGCAGCCTCTAAACACATCAATGGTTCCAAGTGTCAAACTTGTACCTAACCAAAGAGAACCTTATTCTAATCCTAGGATATACATACGGTTAGTTGGTAAGCTAAATTACCTCACTGTAACCTATCTCGACATCACCTTTGTAGTGAATGTAGTCAATCAATCTTCAAACACTTCTCGTCAAGACTATCGGGATGCAATCACGTGGATCCTAAAGTATATTAAGAAGGCTTTTGAAAAAGGCCCCATTTATGAAGATAAGAAAAATACTTAAGTTGTTGGGTATTCTGCCACCGACTAGGCAAGGTCACTTAAGCAAGAAACTCCACTTCAAGGTATTGTGTTCTTGTTGGAGGTAATTTAATATCATGGAAAAGTAAAAACAAAAATGTTGTGGCAAGGTCAAGTCCAGAAGCAAAATAAAGGGAAATGACATTAGCCACTGGTTAGTTCATATGATTAAAACAACTCCTCAAAGAGCCTAAATTTGAAGAAAGTTAACAAATGCACCTAGTATGCGACAACCTGGCAACATTACACAATGTCTCTAATCCTCTCAAACATATTGATTACATTTGTAGCAAACTAGGCACATATGACCTATATGCTCCAGCTTGAGGAGGAGAGTTATAATTATAGAAATAAGGACTTGATCCTATATAATCAGGAACTAGATTATATATGTATTATTAGGAACTTTTTTATTGATTCCTTTATCATATCTTTGTTATTAGAGGATATCACATCTCATCAACTTATTATATTGATTCCTTTTTCTTAGTATAAATAAAACAGTGTGCTGTCTCAGAAACACATGGTTTCAACTTACTGATACAATCTTCTTTGTACTTTAAGGGGGCTAAAACAGGATATCAATAGTTTTAAGATCAGTCTTTTGCGCAATAAAGTTTTACCACACAAAATGGAAAAAAAAATATCTTCAAGAAAAGTGACTAAAAACCAAAGTTTAATTTATTAACTTCTATTTTCAGACTTGAATTCTCTGTATGCATCACATCTTACAGACAGCCACGAAGACAAGGGCTGAGGCTGAAAATTTGTTTGATATTTACTACATTTCTTCAGGAAATTAATAGGTCTGTCAATATACATCCACTTGCAAAAAAAGAAACTTAAATATACCTTAAAAGTACAGTGCGAATCTGAAGGGCTGGACTCCACTTGTCTTTCAGAATGTCAAGACATATCCTGCCAAGCTGCAATAAACTTTGACTAAGCTAAATCATTACCGAAGAAAAAAATGGAAATGTAGGGGAAGTTAAGTGTACCTACCTTATCAATGTTTGGATGATATATTTTTGTCAGAAACCTAACCTGAAAGAAGCAATGCATGGCTGCATTAGAAATAATAGTAGAAACGGTGTTTTAAGGGAACCCATTAATTAATCCATAAGGTATAATCATCATTAAAATTAAACCTAAACCAGTCAGCCACATATGAGAAAACTGCACAATCACACAATTATGGGTTGGATAGATATAATTAATTATCCCTTTAAGACGGGGTGGGGGATGGGGAAGAAAAGTACCCCATTGGCCAACACAAAACTCAATCAGATGGAAGTATGAGCTGTAAGTACACAATTTCCCTAAACCCTTTCCTGGAACAGGTAAATGGGTTCCAATGTATGGTAATTAGTATCATCCTAGTTCTATCTTCCTAATGAAATGCTAAGGCTTTAATATTATGATCATAGAAGACAGCTGAACATTATGCCAACCAAAGTCATGGAGAAATATTTCAATTATACTAATAAACAAAAATGACATTAAATTTAAGTCTGTTTACAACTGTTTCAGTTTCAACAAGGTAAGACCATGACTGAATTTAGACTTAAGAAAGTGGCTGTTCAATTAATTGCACATTTTTGAGATATACCCATGACATTAACAAGAGCCAGGCAATCAACATAATTAGATACCAAAATTCAGGGTTAAAAATAATTCAGATGGAATATATTTAAGTTGAGTAGAACTCAACAGATACTTAACACCAAATGGTTATTACGGTGTACATAGGAAAAAAAATTAAATTATTACCTTCGGAGCAGCCATCGGATATTCTTCTGGCAAAAATAATTCTAGTTTAAAAACTCCACCTGTATTACAAACAAGAAAGTTGTATATTAAGAAATATGCAAGACCTTATTCTAGGTTTAGGGAAATAAAAACATCAGTATCATCAAACTAAACAGGATATCGTCAGGCCTAAAAGTAGGGAATTACAATTGGGACTTCAAAATTTCATCCACCTTACACAAGAAACCCTCCTGCATTATACTGCAGGGCACACTACTGCCCTGTAGTATAGTGCAGAATATTAACGCAAAGAAATAAGATCTATCATATCAGTGATTAGTTACACAGGTGTTTGTATTGTATAAAAATATATGCAGTTGATTTTCTTCATTCACGATTTTCTATTCCAAACTTTATGCCGTAAAGGTGCACAGTCCAGAAGTTCCAATTTTACTTGGATAAAGCTCTCCATAAGCACTTACAAGAGAAAAAAAAAAAAGAAAGGATAAAATGCATTGAGTTCCTCCACAAGGTAAAATCAACTAGTGCGCCTTAGCTGTTTAAGAAGTGTTTTTCTTTTCTGTGTTGAAGATAGCTTGTGAATGTCATATGAAAAGAACTTTTATAAAGGTTAAGTTGATTATAGCTAATAGAAGAAGCTAAATTCAGTTTACATTTTATTTTCTTCTCCTATAAGTGACTAAGGAGTAATTTTTCCAAACAATGCCTTCATAAATTGAATTCTTAAATGTACAAACAATGAAGAAAACGTAGTCTTGTATAATAGCACTAGCTATGTATTTTAGTTTCAATTTCCATGCATAACCAAAGCCATCCCACTCTTTATAGTGGGGAGAGGACCCTACAACTTTCTACAAGGAGCCAAAAAAGAGGGAACTAAAACAAAATAAGAGAGCTCATCACACATGCAATGACCCTACAACATTCCTTCAACCCAATCTTTTAACCTATTTCTCCCTTTTTCAAGTCAATCATTCAAGGGTTAAACCCCCACAAGCAATTATTAGGTGCAGAATATAACTTTAGGTGAAGATGTTACAAAGAAATAAGCTCATCATTCTGAAACAATCCACATAAAACTGATTAGATGAATTGATAGCATAAAAATCTTGGAGGCATGGATACACACAAAGGAACAAATCTGAAACTGAAAAAGTAAAAATTCTTAAAATTACAAAATTGCCAAGTTACAACAAATAGAATTAATATGATATGAAAATAAAAGCACAATCTTCAACAAAGACATGAATAGTTTATAGCTCAGCATTGATCATTGCACACACCATCATGTATTGTAATCTATCCAAATTCTAATCATTGTGGCATCCAACTTGTATTTGTGCAACAACTCAAGAAATTGAAAGATGCAAGCAAGAAGCATCCAAAAGTATCTAGAAAGCACTGTTTATAAATGGAATGATTTTGAATTTAGTTTCGTCACAAGAAAATACTTTATTAGTTATTATACTAGAATAGTAATTACCAAAAGATGCTAGTAATGAGCCATAAAGCAGTTTATTGATGCAGTGAGGGTGGCAACCTATAAAAATTTATTATACATACGGTGTCCGAAAAGTTCAATGTCTTTTTAAAAGATATCTCTGGTCAGTGACAAACATGAAGGAAAACAATGTGTACCAAGATAATGCATTTCATAGAAAATTGTCTGAGTTTCAGGTGTAGAATGGGGCAAGTTCATCATAATAATTCAAGATGCAGAAAAACATTTAGTTATTAGTGATTATAACAATATCACTTAATACTTCTTGTCCACCCCATCATTATATGGCAAGAAAACAAGCATCTAACAAGGCCAACTCTTTTACATATTCAGGCCATTTAGATATAGTATAACTGTTAACATATGATGACAGATATAAAATGTAATAAAGCGGAATTATTCTGGTAAAAAATACAGTTATACTTTCAGAAACGTTTGCAAAACACATTCAATTGTCTGAAGTGCATAGAAGACATCAATACAATACTTTCAAAGCACCCAAATCAACAGGAAATTATTTTTTATTTCTTTCCGACCCTACAAATCATTAAGAATTTCAAGGTATAAATTCAAGCCGTTAAGTTCATTACTACCTTCATAAGGTGACTGAGTTGGGCCAAGGATCATGACATTGAAATATCTCATATTGTCTTCCGAGGGGGAAGCACTAATTCCAGGCGCTGCATCATTAGATCATAGCACAAGATACAGAAACAGTTAAGTCAGCAGAACAAAACACAGCAACGACGAAAACCATGCATAAACCCCAAAGTAACACTCAAGAAATCTTAAAAATTTAACAAAAAATAAGAGACACGACACAACAAGCACTAATCATTTAGCTTAGGACGAGATTCTGAAACACTAAACAATTGCTAAAAAATTCTACTTACCTGGCTCACTGAGCAAACGCTGCGTTTCCTGCCGAGATCAAACAAAAAGAAGTCACCAAAACATTCACAATAATCAAATTCAAACACAGAACAAATCAAATTTCAGAACTTCAACAAGATGCCAACCAAAAACCAAAACACAATAAAGGGGGTCGAACCCCGAATTAGCACAAAAGGCTTCCCATTTGTGTTTTGGGTCACGATCACAGAAATTAAGGAATCTAAAGTGAAAAAAGAATCCGTTTTGAAATCGACCCTAAATGGAAACAGCAGCTATTTGTTCAATCAAGCTCATGGGTCACACGATACTTCAAAATGAACAAAGCTAGGTAGCATGAAGGGATTTTGGGTTCTTTTGGTGTTTTGCATCGATCAATGAAATTGAAATGGGGATCTTAAGGAGAAAATGGAAACAAACCTTGATGATTCTTCGAGGGAGGTTACTGTTGGCCATAATCAGGGTCGATTGCAAAGCACGCAATAGGGTTTTGAGTCAAAGAGAGAGAAACACAGACAACTTTCTCTCACTACACAAAGCAGAACAATGCTCAATGAAGACGCATTATCTCTCACCCCTATTTATATAATTTTTTGCTTCGCTGAAAAAAAAAGAGAGTAACAGTAACAAATAATAAAGAGTTTGAGTCGAAAAAGAAAATATAAAAAGAGTAAAAGTGATTTTTAAACACTGACCATGTTATTGATAATTTCTGATTTATTTGAAATGTAATAATTTTACATTTATGACCTGTAAAAAGTTTAATTCCATATGTCTTAAATATATAAATGTTAAATATATAGAAACTTTATTTCGTTAATTTAATTATTGATTATACAATATTAGTTTTTGATGATTAAGTATATTACATTTTAAAAAATTGAGCATTTAGTTTTAATTAATATTTATTTCTATTTTAAAACGATATTACATGTTAAAGTAAAACTAATAAATGAAGTATTAAATTGTTTTAAATTATATGAAATTTTATAAAAAGTTACTTAATGAAGATTCTTTGACTAAACATTATAGTATTAATAATAAAATGCAATATGTGAAGGCCATAAGTTAAAGGATCAACTATAGATTTTTTTTATTAAAAATTTCATTTTATTTATGACAACAAAATTATTTATTCCGTAAAATAATTTTCCTTGACTTCTTAAACCCAAACAAGCGTGCATAAAATGTTTGAGAAATAGATTTGTATGATTATATATAACATTTTAGAAACTGCATGCAATATTTACTAGAAATAATATTGTTGAAGTCGATTGATATAATTAACAAACATTTTATTATTATTTCAATTTGAAAACTATAAATTAAATTAAAACAACCTCATATTATCGTATAATTAAACATTTCATCTTAACTTTATTATTTTGGAAAAAAAAAGTAGCGTAAGACTTATTTCGAACTAAAAGTAAACAAACGGATATTGTTAGTAAAAAAATCCATTAAAATCATGCATTAAATATTGAAGTGGTCCACAAATTACGATGAGATGTGGAAACATTATATAAACGTTACATATTACATCCAACACATAATAAACTTAAAATAGCCTGATTAATAGTAAGTCAAGTAATAATATATTATATTTAAATTGATAGTGAATGCATGATCCAAACTAAAATAAAGAAAATTTTGTAAGACAATAACTACATTACTGTAAAAAAAAACGCAATAACTTTATGAAATTTTATTTTATTTGACTCAACAAAATCTTTTATCTAAATTTCATATATTGTATTACATATTATGTCGTAATACGAGATATGGCTGACAAATAATAGTATATCATACAAATAAAATTGAAGAATTATTTGTAAGATTTATTTTTCTTTCCTCTTTCTTTAATTTTTTTACAAGTAAACCTTTCTTTTTTTCTCTAAATATTTTCTTTCAATCTTCATTTGTTAATTTTTATCTTTCTTTTAAGTCTTATCATTTTTTTATTATAGCTTTTAAGTCTTATCATTTTTTTATTATAGTTGAACACTTAGGTAACATTTATAACATATTAACTTCGACACGAAATTTCGAACATCTTCTCTCATAAAAGGGAAAGTTTCTTGAAAGAGAAGAAAAATTCATATAAGGGAAACACTTTATTAAGTTTTAGTTAAAAAGATCAAAATAAAGTTTTTTTCTTTATAAGAATCTTTGTAATGGAACTTTTATTTGCATATAAAGATTAAAGTACCTCCAGTTGCGTGTAAGGCTGAAGATATTTAGCAGGAAACTAAAAATCACATAAGTTACATTTACATCAAATGTTCTTTAATAAGAAATTTGGAAAACATCAAGTTACATTTAGAATTGAAGAATGTCCTTTACATGTTCTCTAATTTCATTTATAAAGAAATTAATCATTTTTTTAATTTATATTTTATTTTATTAAGTAAATAAGTTAAAAGAGACAAATGATAATATATTTCCTTTATTTATTTTATATGTCATTTTATCTTAAAAAAAAAAGAAAAGGACAATATCATATTTGGTTTTAATAAATAATAGACTTTAAAATTGGTAAACATGATAACATCCTTTATATGACTATGAAACACGCAATATAACTTTTGTATTATTGATTCTAAATATTGGAATTCATCATTGAAGAAAACATCAGAGAATGATTCATGTTTAGATTCAAGAATACAATTTTTTTTTAATATAACTATAAAGTTTTATAGTAAAATAACATTTTATAGTATTATTGTTATATGTTGATGAGATTATGATAACAAAAAATAATAAGCCTAAGATTAGAAAGGTTATCACTGAATTAAATAGTAAATTTGATACGAATGATATTGAAATTGTTAAGATTTTAGGGATTGATATCATTATATGATTTGAAGTGTCAATAAATGTCTCAAATGACCCATCTCAAAATTTTCTTACACAAGTTTGGGATGACAAACTTGAAATATGTTTCCACAACTCTTACTTCATATTACAAATTGAGTGATGCATGTTCTCCTATAAATGGTGGAGGAATATAGCCATAAGAATGATATTTCATATGCACACATTATTCGTTATGCGATATATGTAATTTGCACTAACCTCAACATAGTTTATGTTGTGAGTATTGTTAGTAGGTTCATATGAAATCCCAAGCAAGTTCACTAGCAAACTCTTAAGTGGATTGTTCAACATTTGAAGGGTTTACTTGGTAGTGTTCTAGTTTATGTGAAGCTAGATGATATGCTAAAGATGTTCGTATAAAAGGTTATGTTGACTAGGACTTTTGGATGTTTGAACATCACAATTCCTTAATCTTGATAATCCAAAAGTTCAATCACAATAGATCAATTCCTTGATTAAAGTTATCTAATCCTTACATTAAGATTAAAATAATGATATCCAAAGACAACACTTTGTTTCCATGAGTTGAAGTCTTTCGTTTTCAATAACAATCAAATTCTAAAATCAAGTATAATGATTCTTATATTATCAGACATTAAGCATAAAATCCAATCAATTAATAACATAATGAATTTGCATATGTAAATCAAGAAGTTATAAGAAAGCTACAATATCATCCAATCCCAATAGCTCTAGAAATTAGCTACTCATGGTGAGTAGAATGATACAAAGAATATAATGAGACATGCAACTAAAAGTATTACATCTAAAAGTATTACAACTCTCAGAATAGTTGAAGGCTCCCCCTTGTATTAGTCTTTTGCTCTCCTTTTTATACTGGCAAACAACTTAACTTTAATTGATTCCCCATGCTCAGACTCTAGATCTTCTGCTCAGCGGATTGTAATTTTTCATTTAAAGGTTTCCTATGTGTTTGAGCTTCTTTGTAGCTTGCTCAGCAGATTACCTTTCTTCACTTTGAGGGTTTTCCATGTGTTGAGCCCATCTGTAGCTCGCTTAGCAAATTATGAGCTAAAAATGCATCCTTCTTTGGAATATGTCCACTCAACGCTTTAAAGTGAAGATTTGGGGTACTCTCTACCTTAATTCCCCTCACCACCAATATACAACGCTCAACGAACTTCTTACCCTGGCTTAAATTTGCTTAGTTGCTTCTTGCTTCTCTACTGCATCAAAAATCATGTAAACATAGATTAAGAAATTCAAGTAAATTTTATAATTGTAAACATTCCAATATTCTAAGTTGGTGACACTTCTGTTTTGCAAAAAATAATCCCATTTGTATAATTTAAGTGCTTAAATCAAGACTAAAGACAAGTAAATTTGACACTTATACTCATGTGTCATGTGTTTATTGCATATGGTATTGTGATAAACTAGAATGTTAATCTACAAAAGGCAATGACTTTGTCAACCACTGAAGTATAATATATTGACATAATTGAAATAGTTAAAAAAACCTTATAATTGTTCGATCTAGCTAGAGAGTTGAGGGTGCAATACCAAGTTGCCACCATTTGTTGTGACAACAACAATAACATTATACAATTATCTGATAAATAAGTTTATCATGAAAAAATAAAACACATTGATATTAAGTTGCATTCTGTAAGAGAGGAGATTGCTCGAGGATATATAAAGGTGATAAAGGTATCAAAAGATTTTAATCCCTCTAATATGATTATGAAGATCATGTTAGACAACAAGTTCTTTCATTGCTTAGATTTATTCCAATTGATCGGGGATTAAGTCTTTGATATACTTAGTGGAAGGGATGGAATCTTACTTAGAAGATTTTCATTGAACTAATGTGAAGATTTATGAGAATTGATTAACAAAATATCGTTAAAGTTCCTAGACTGTCTAACTTATTTAAAGCATCTAGTAGAAGGTGTGTGTCTTTTAGATTAATGGTATTGGTCTTAGTAAAATGTCTAATTTTTTAGTTTCTATTTAAACTAATTTCATTTAGCAATTTTTTTAATAATGTTTTGGATCAGAAATGGGCAACATTGTTCGTGTGTGACTTCCTCACATATGTAAACTTATTTTATGAAAAATTAGTTATTATAATTATACACTATACATATGAGCCAATATAAGTAATTATAAATAATTTAGAGTTATCAGTACTGAAATACTAAAAGAATGAGTTGAGTAAGAATTTATTTTACTAAGATATTATATTATCAATATAAATTAGAATTAGTTAATACGAATTGAAACATATTAATTATGTGCATTAATATTTATTATTTATTATTTCATTTATCTTTTATACATTTACCTTCTATAGATAATTTTTTTATTATTTTATTTGTTTTTGTATATAATAGACCATCTCACAATAATTTTGTTTTAATCTATTCCACATAATAATTTATATTAAAATAAGTAATATAATATAAATATAACTTCATATACAAAGAATAGTCAATTAGATTCACATTAAATCAATTTAGACCATCCTAAGAATGACCCGTTCTTAAAAAATACGTTGAATTTAGTTTTTAAACTAAAGTTCAATAAAAGTTACTTTAAAAGAAGATTAAATGGGTCTTAAATACTCTTTTATTTCTATGCATACATATTTTGGATTAATTAAATTTTAATACTTTAAAATTAATTCATATTAAAATTAGTATGTCCTAAAACATTTGAGTGTTTATAATGATATGATTTTGAACAATAAAACTAATGAGTATAAAAGGATTCTAAAAAAAAATAATCTTTTAGAAAAACATTTCTTGAATAAATTTATATAAATTTTAAATAAAATTTTGATAGTCTTAACGTATCAAAAAAATATTAGGAAGACAAAAGACGGGATTAAAAACATAAATGTTTTTTTTTTCAAATTTACATCTAATTTAATCTAATCAATGTATTTATTGTTTTATTATTCTTGAAAACTCAATATAATTGCATACATTTTACCACAAACAATATACAACATACTCAATAATATAAAATACGAAGAGAAATTTTTTCCATAAAAAAATTATTAAAAATACAATTTAATAACTCTAATTTATTCATAAACACAAAAGGTATTAAGAAAAAGAAAATATTTCGCAAAGTATGAATTATGCAATCTTTATGTTATATTTAATTTTATCAAACGACCCTTATATTTATTCTTAAAAAAATAATTAATTAATTTTTAATTATAATAATAAACTATGTTATTCTCCAAGCCAAAAATCTACCAGAAACAAATTAATCATTTATATCAAATGATAATTGATTCTATATAAATAATATTTACCGATCTTTCATATAATTGATTATTTCTTGAAGATAATTAATTGTTTACTTATTATAATTTTAATAAATTTATTTAAACAGACTCTACTTATAATTAAAATTTATTAAAGATTAAATAACGATAAAAAATCATTTTATGTAGCGAAAGATAGAAAATTTTGATTTTGTCAAGTAAGATTGCAATATATTAATTTTTTTTAATATACTATATAGGGTGCGTTATCATGTAAGATAATTAGGGACATGTTTCCTTATCCCAAATGAGAATATATTAATTACTTATATTTTAAAATAGAATTAGCAGTTCTTCTAAAGGTTACGAAGGTTACGAAATTCTTCACTATATTAGAACTTTAGTGATTTTTAGACAAAAATGCATAAATGTTTATCGTAAAAGAAATGCGAATGTTGGAGGCATTCATTTATCTTCTATCTATTATTTGATTAAGCTTATAACAATAAAAAATAAAGGGAAAAGTGAAATATAAATACATTTTTAAATAATTGCCTTAAAGTGATAAAGGTGGTAAATATTGAGTATTCCAAATAATTTAGAAATATCAAACTTTCCTTTTTCAACAACTCATCATAAGAAATTTATAAAAATAGGATTAACAGTTATAACGAGCTATAATTACTATAGAGATAACAATTTCAATGACTTGTAAATAACAATAGCAGTGAATGGAAATAACATTTGTCAAACACTTGAATATTGATTTCTGTTCAATTTTACCATATTTTGTATTGGTAAAGTTCATCCCATAGAGATCACATTGAGTAAAATTCTGATAATAATAAAAATACAATAGAAGAATGACTAGTCAGGATAGATAAACATACACCAAGCACCATTAATAACAATACTTTAACTCATATAAATCTCCAAAGAACTTAATCCTCATTAACAGATATGTCAATATGGTATAATAATTGTCGCAACCGGGACGGCGATCTTAAAAAATTTAGGTTTTAATAAAACAGAGGAGTCGCCACCATAATTTAAAGGAAAAACTATGGAAAACCAAAAATCAGATAAAGGCAAGTTCACAAAACAATTTAGAGTTCGGGAGTCGATTACTTATGGGGAAGGTATTAACACCCCTACAACGCCCGATATAAATACATTTTTAAATAATTGCCTTAAAGTGATAAAGGTTGTAAATATTGAGTATTCCAAATAATTTAGAAATATCAAACTTTCCTTTTTCAACAACTCATCATAAGAAATTTATAAAAATAGGATTAACAGTTATAGCGAGCTATAATTACTATAGAGATAACAATTTCAATGACTTGTAAATAACAATAGCAGTGAATGGAAATAACATTTGTCAAACACTTTAATATTGATTTTTGTTCAATTTTTACCATATTTTGTGTTGGTAAAGTTCATCCCATAGAGATCACATTGAGTAAAATTCTGATAATAACAAAAATACAATAGGAGAATGACTAGTCAGGATAGATAAACATACAGCAAGCACCATTAATAACAATACTTTAACTCATCTAAATCCCCAAAGAACTTAATCCTCATTAACAGATATGTCAATATGGTATACATGATCATGGACCTTCCCAAAAAAGAAGAATAATTGTCGCAACCGGGATGACGATCTTAAAAAATTTAGGTTTTAATAAAATAGAGGAGTCGCCACTATAATTTAAAGGAAAAACTATGGAAAACCAAAAATCAGATAAGGCAAGTTCAAAAATCCGGATTTAGAGTCCGGGAGTCAGTTACGTGTGGGGAAGATATTAGCATCCCCACAACGCTCGTCCTAAGACGGTACCTCTAATTAAATGAATAAAATAAATGTGATTTCATAAAATGTTTATTTTTCCCATGAAACAAAATAAAAATGCAAATAATAACAAACAAAATATATTTTTAGAAAAGGGAGCCCGATAAGGATTTGACCTCGCTCATACGTATCTCTATTGTGGATAGAGAATCAGGGTTACGTAGTTCTTTACTTGTGTATTTATGTGAGGGGTAATTTTGAAATTTAGAAAAAATGTGGGTGCAAATCCTAATTAAGGGATGTGTAGAAAGTAGTTCCACTAATCAAAAGGGTATTTTTGGGATTTGAGAATATCTGAGGGTACTGGCGCAAAAGATGGGGTGCAGAGAGCAAACCCCTGACCAGAAATCCACTTATGTTAAGGGCAGTTTGGTAATTGAGTAGTGGCGCAGGTGCAGGCTCAAACCAGTGGGGTGCAAAGAACAACTCCACTAGTCAGAAGCCCACTTATGTTAAGGGCAGTTTGGTAATTGAATAGTGGTGCAGGTGCAGGCTCAAACCAGTGGGGTACAAAGAACAGCTCCACTAGTCATAAGCCCACTTATGTTAAGGGCATTTCAGGAATTGGAAAAATATGGGTGCAGAACTTAATAAACGGGGGTGCAGGAAGCACCTCCACTAACTGCAACTCAGCCTAAAGCCAGAGGTATTCTGGTAATTAGGGGAATAAAAGGTGCAGGCACAACCACAGGGGGTGTGTCCAGCACCCCCACTAACTAGAAACCCATCTAGGGTTTGGAAGGCACATGCTATGGAGACAATGGAGGCGGCGGCAGCCATGGTTGGCGAGGGTCGAGGTGGCTTGCGTAGGCGTTAGCCGCCACAGGAGCGGCGACGACGGTGGAGGCCATTGACGGCGGCGACGGCGTCTTTCGGAGTGGATAGGTGGCGTTTTCATGGCCATTTTGCGGCTGCCCGTGGTGGGCTCACGACATTGCTGTCCATGATGGTTATGGGTGCTTTGGTGGTAGCTTTTGAAGCATTTGAGGTGCTCGACGACGGCATGGAGTGCATGGTGAGCCACGTTTTCACGTGGTTTAGCTCGGGTTTGGTATGCTTGCGGTTGGAATGAATTTTATGGAGGTGCATGATAACGGATGGTGGCAACGAGGTTGTAGGCACGGTGAGGACACATTTGGGGAAGAAGATGGCTTGCATGGAGCATGGTGATGACGAACGTGGGGGATTTCTTTGGGTAGTTTTGTGTAGGTTGGGCGTGATGGGCGTTAGCTTTGGAAGTTGGGCGTGATGGGCGTGATGGCCAAAATGTCATGTAATGCCTAGTCTTCTTTCTCTCTTAGCGTGTCTTCTTCTTTTCTCTTCTCTTGCTCTTCTCAATATTCTCTCTTTTCTCTCACTTCTTCCTCCAAAAAATTATCTGTATCCTCCTTTTCTTTCCTTTTGACCAATATATCCCCTTTTTTTTCATATTATTTTAATTGATATTTTTTTTAATGTCAGTAGTTTAGAGAGAGGTTATTGCTCTTTGACTCATTCATATTTATTATTATTATTAATTTTTTAAAATTAATATTAAAATGAATCTATCCAGGAATGAGACTTAAAACATTTTCCAACGGTAAAAATCCATTATTTATTATTAATTTTATTTTTATTTAAGTGGAGAACGTGGGTTGTTATCTGAGCAGTTTCAAAATTATTATTTACAAATATTTATATATTTATTCTTTTTAAAAACAAATACGTGGAGTTAGGGAGTGAGAACATGGGAGTCTACTGCCATTTTTATTGTTATTTTTTATTATTTATTTATTATCTTGAACGTGTAAATCAAGTAAATCAAGTAAGCAGTTTGAAAACAGTCTTCATTTTTTTTTATTATTTATTCTCTCGTTTTTTTGAATATATATTTATTTTTGTTTTGTTTTTATTATTTAATCATTAATTATTTAATATTTATTTATTTGTTATTTGTTATTTTCATTTTTTTTAATTATTATTATTTTTAATTGTTATATTTTAATTACCACATTTTTAGTTTTCTCTTAATAGAAAAATTCAATATATATTTTTTAATTACTATTATTATTATTTTTTTTTAAAACAAATTTTTAATAGACTGATTTCTAACTATTTCTTTTTTTATGAATTTTATTTTATTTATTTATTCATAGAATGTAATGGAACCAAAGTCTCTTTTTTTTTATTTAAATGACAAAGTATAATAAAATTAGATGACACACTCTTTTATTTTAATTTTTGTATTGTTTTATAATTTGAATAATTTATTTGCCCGGACGAAATTGGGTGTTTACAATAATAATAACATTAGTAATATTATCAATGAAGATCTTGTTAAAAACTCAGAGCACAACTTGTGCATTTACTATTTGTGAGTAGAGAATACTCTGTATTATTCAATTAGAACGGTACAACTTTTACAAGCCTTTACATGAAAACGTCGAAAACTGATTCTACGTACATGGCTACAAAGTAGGTCACTTACACCTATGCACACTTAAAAATAGCTATATATACATACATATATATGTATACATATATATGTATACATACATATATATATATATATATACATGTATATACATATATATGTATATACATATATACATATATACATGTATATATATATACATATATATGTATATACATGTATATAT
>Ga0209700_103337_pt1 | contig 30965 bp, 11 predicted proteins | sample SiratroredBW_FD_187528 | JGI IMG/M metagenome (GOLD analysis project Ga0209700, IMG submission 187528) | Root nodule microbial communities of legume samples collected from California, USA - Siratro red BW (SPAdes) (version 2) | ecosystem: Host-associated > Plants > Roots > Nodule | place: USA...
ATATATATATATATATATATACATATATATATATATATATTCTACTTATATTTATTTTTGTAAAATTGAAAACAAAATAAATTAAAAAAATATAAAAATATAAAAGTTTAAAATTAAATCTAATACCGATACATAAACAATGATTTTAAAAATTAAGTTAAAGTAAATACTTTTAATCATTATTCAAGAATTTATAATTTATAACTACTAAATCATATTAAATAAAAATAATTATGGTTTTTTATTTATCAAAATTACTGTACCTCTCATTTATTACAAATGATGCCACAATAATCCCCTATGTCCTAAGTAACTCAAACATTTCCATTATAATCCATTTTATGAATATCAAAAACGTTATTAGAGAAGAGATCAATAAAAGTAGTCATATAGATTCTGCAACACTAATGAGTTATTAATGATAGTTTACACTAATGTTAAGTAAAAGAACACATAAAGAAGGATTTCAATAATTTGCATAAAATCACAATTTTCACTAATTTGTATAAAATCATAAATTCTAATCTAGTTATCACTATTACCTTTTAACTATGTTACCTTATTTTAATAAATTAAAATTTTAATATTTATATTAATTTTAATTTTATTATATATATATATATATATATATATTATTTTATAGATTTAATGGGTAATTTATAATTTGAATGCAAATAACATTGAAAAGTAACATAAATTATATGTTTATGTAAAAGCAAAAATAAATAAATAAATAAATAAAAGAACGTAATTTATATTATCAAATAATATACATTTATTTTTAGTGGAATGATATGTTTTCTCTATTATTATTGTTTTTTACTTATTAATAGTTTTAAGATTCAAAATGCTCAAATTTTAAAATATAATTAAGAAAAAAAATAGAAACATGAATTCTTTATACTAAATAAAGAAATCTCCATATTTGAGATAAGTATTTCCAAATGGGGGCGTTAAGTCATTTTTTTTTTTAAAACCAATTAGTTCCTCTCATTTTTTTTAAATAGTTTTTAAGATTTTTTTCATAAACTCAAGAAATTATTTAACTTTTTAATTTTTAATGTAATTTTAAGTGGAGGACTTATTATATTATTTTGACTTTTCACAATTTTCTCTTCATATCAATTAAATTGACAGTATAATTAGAAAAAAAAATATTATCTTAAAATTTTAAAAATAAGAAATAAAAACATGTTTCTTGATAAAAAAACTGAGAATTAAAAAGGAATGAAAGAAGTTATGCTACTTATTATCGTGATTCCATTTTTATGATGGTATTTAATTTTTTAATTAATTTTGAAAATAATGTACGCCCTTTTATATAATATAATGTATTTTAAATATATTTATTTATTATAATTTCAATTACATAAATAAGTATATTGAAATAATAATAATAATTAATATAATTTATGTATGAAAATCACATTAAAATTTATCATATAAAAATCAAATTTAAGAAGGTCTCGTTAATATAATTTGTAAAACCTAATTTTCAAATATTTAAAAACACAACGACGCCGTTTTTGCCTCTTATTTTGTTTCTTTTGTTTGAACTTGAAACTTTAGAACTCGGGAACCCTGAATGTGAAGCGCGAAGAAGCAGGCGCACATTTGCGGCGAACACATGAAGAAACCGAAGCAAACTCAGTTGAATCCCAATTGGCTTCAACTCCAACAAGTGCTTCCTCTATTATTCTTCTTTCTACCTTCTATTCCACATACTCATGTTTCTGCATCAATTTATTGGTGTTTGTTAATGTGCAGAAGCTGAATGGCTCCAAGGCTTCAAGGACCTTCAAAAGTTCAGATGAAGATACCCCAGAATCAATATTGGGTAAAAAAATTGATTTTTGCTTCTGGGTTGCATTGTTTGGTATAAAGAGGTGAACCCTTGAAAATAGTGTAGTCGTGTGTGACTTTCTTTGTTTTATTTCTTTTTCTTACAGGCAAACGTAAAGAGAGACCAGATGAGGAATCCAATGATAGTCAGATTAATCCTCTTACTCCTGTAAATGATGATTCAAGGTGACTACAGTGAATTTTTATGTTTTACTTTGTAGTTTAGGAATGGGGGTTGGTTGTCTTTTATTGTTTTGTGTGTGTGTTAGTGAATTTGAGTTGCATCTATACGATTAACTGAACAAGAGTTTAATACTTCATTATTTTGAGTTAGAACTTGTTTTTTTCTTTTATAGAAGTTATTGATCCTAACTAGGCGTGTTATGTTATTATGGAGCTTTCTGCTCATTTTAAAGTTCAATATCCTTTAACTTATTAACCATTTGGCAGTCTGACAGATGCAGTGGCCATGGATTGTGAAATGGTTGGTGTTGGTCAAGGAAACAAAAGTGCTCTTGGAAGAGTAACTCTGGTATTAATTTGTTCCTCTCCATCATCTGTGTATTATCTTTAGATTTTTCCTCCTCATGTTACTACATTGATTAATTCATGTCACTACAATGTACAAAGAATGTCTGATTGGCGAATATTAACTTGTAACTTACAAGTTTTTCCCTTTTCATGGTAATCCAATTTATGTTTTTTGGACTATGGATTAGTGTTGTATTTTACTTTTTCATTCCCAACACAATGCTTACGATTTTGTAGACTAACATGCTTTTGCCTGAAGCAATACCATAGTTATATATACTTAGGTTGTCTTTTGTTTAATCATGAGGTGTTGCTCAATTGATGTGAGCTCCACATGAGTGGACTTCACCTGCAATGGAAGATTTTTAATACCACTGGAAGTACCAAATGTCTTGGGCTACACCATCGGACTCTTTAAGTGCAAATTAGTCTCACCCCCCAGAGGGTGTAGGGAGGGCCACACCTTGTGATAGACCCAATAAAAAACTGGATTAGATGTTTTTTGGACTTATGTCATCATTGACTGTCTTCTCCCAGACTTTGTTTGAGTCTCTTGTCTACTATATTGGGCCACAAGAACTTGTTTCCTGTATATTATCACCTTATATAATAAACACGTTGTTTAAGTGCAACTGTGCAAGTGTTAGCTAGGCATTAGTTGAATGAAATCCCACTATTAATTTCCATGCAATGCAGAACCCATGCTTGATAACATTATGAAAATAGTGTGAAATTTTTTGGGGGCCTATTTTTGTACATAAAAATTTAGGTTGAAAGCATCAAGAACATTACATTCTGTATATATTTGAAACCAAATCAATTCTAACTGCATTATGTAAGAATGCATAACTTCAAGACTTCCTACATAGTGGAATTATAATTTCACATTTAAGAGAAAAACCTAACCAATGTTGTTAAATGGTGGCACCATGGTGGAATGGCATGGCAGATATTTTGCCAACTCATTGGCAATTTTTGTAGGGAGGCTACGGCAGTGCCATAAGCCCCAATGACACGCTTTTATGGCAGAATTTTGGCCTTCCATCATATTCTCCCATGTACATTGATGACACTAAACAGCTAAACATCAATTTCCAATTTTCTTTGGCATAAGGATTTTTTACAATTATCATTAATATGTTCATCTCCCCTTGCCTTGTTAAGTCTTTTATTTCTAATATTGGTTCAGTTGATGGCAGGTCAATAAGTGGGGAAATGTTATTTATGACGAGTTTGTTCGGCCAATTGAACGGGTTGTTGACTTCCGCACTAAAATTAGTGGCATAAGGCCTCGAGATCTTAGAAAAGGTTTGATATTTTTATTTTATGTTAGAATCGTGTAGATATGTTGGAATCTTATAAGTATAGTAACTGATGATATTAAAATCAATTAATGATATTAAGATCAATTAGATTGACTCTATATTTGTGTTATTAGCCTAAATTAGGGTAATTGAATATTTTGTAATTATGTGTCTCCCCTATAAATTGAATAGCCTTGTTATGGTCTAAATACATGAAATTTATCATACACCTTCTCCGTTTCTCTCTTCTCAACTTGGTTTCCAGAACCTAACAAGAAGGGGACCCTATTTTTTGCTTTCCCTATGGGCTCATTGGTCATGGGTAAATTTTTAGAAGCTATGTGATTGTAGGTTTATGTTTTTTCCCTGTCGTATTTCATAGTTCATTGTCTTCAATGTCACTATTCACTGTCAACTACTTTCTGACGAGCTTTCTTTGATTGTCGACCACCACCAATGGCTTCACCTTGCCTTACGATGACCAACCTCAACAATTGCTCATCGCTCATCCATTGGGCAACTCATGTGTCAAAATCCCGCGCTTGACTTTTCACCTTTGCCACCAGCTCTGTTGCATGCAGCGGTGCCTGGGGTGACGACAAATCTTTTTGCAACCAGCTCCTTGATTGTTGGTTCTGGATTTGTGGTCTTTCTTCCATCGGGCACCATTTGTTTGATTGGCTATCCTCTATTTGGTTGACTTTCGATGTTTGACTAGCTATTCTCTATTTGGATGGTTATTCTTTGTCGGACTATTTTTCATACTGCTTGATTATTTTTCTCTCTCTGAGGTTGAGCCATGATGACTCCGAAACTTGATGCATTTGTTTTCACCAACTTTGTCACTACCCTGCTATGAACTGTCAAGTTGGATGACAATAACTATGATTCTTAGGCCTTAGACATTGAACTTTGGCTCAAGAGTTAAGATTATCTTGACCATATCTCACTACTAAAGAAGAAATTGTGGTTGAACCAGACGAGTCTAAATGTAGTGAAATTTATGCTCAACTTTGTGATGTCGTCAAGCCTACTATTCATTCTTCTGTTAAACAGATTTTTTGCTCCCACGACATGTGTGAATTAGTTTGGACACAGGCCAAGTCAATTTATACTAATGAATTGCAAAATTTCTATAGAGTATGTCAACATCTCATGGATGTGATTGTGATATAAACACTTGATAGAACCATGTTGACCTATTTGGGTTGTATAAGTGGTCTTTATGATTTTAGTGAACTTCTGCCTCGTGCTTTGACCCTTCACAAGGAATTGGAGAATCATCTTACCCATATATGTTGTATGGCTTACTTGCAAGGTACTATCATCAGGTTCAGGACTAGATTTTAGGATCTCCTTCTACCCTAATATAGTTGTTGCTTGATCCTCATTGCTTGCATTCTTGGTAAAGCAACCATCAATTCTAACAGTTAGTTCGACCTTTATCCCATCTACCTTTTTCTGGTTCTTCAATCATGATCTCATAGGGAGGTGATCATGGTCACACTCTCCAAAACAATGGTGATCATAGGCCACGATTCAAGGGTGACTGTTGCTTCAAAGTTGGTCACATCATTGATTAATGTTATACTCAACATGGTTGACCCCTTAAAACAACTAATGTGGTAAACTCTACTACCGATTCTTTTGCACAATTTGCTCCTGTAGAATATGCTTCCAGTAACAAAATACCACTTACGATCTTGAATGATTTCCTTCGATAGTACAGGGACCGTTAGCTCTCTAGTTCCACTGCTTTCTTTGGTCACACTGGTAATTCTTCTATTGGAATCTCTCACTCTTTGAGCCCCTGGGTCCTAGATTTTGGGTCCATGGCTCATGTAACTGGTAGTAAATCTTTTTCCTTCTCTTTCTACTTGTTATTTACCTGTTGTTACCATGACAAATGGTTTTCAAAATAGCACATGATTCAGACATGCCAATATAATTGACGCCTAGCTATGATTTATGACGTAATTCAAGTCAGCCAACAATAAGAGGTACATCAAATGTACTCTTCTACCTGGGGTATCAGACATCAATAAGCTTCCAACCAGTGTTAAAATGTGCGCTCGAGCATGATGAGCTATAACATCGTCAGTTGCATCATTAGGCAGTTGTTGAAATGAGTTGTTAAACCAAGACAATTTAATTGAATTTCCTTTGATCCCCGTCCTGGCTGGTAGAAATCCCAACCACTGCTCGTATAGGGACTTCACCTTTAAAAGAATAAGCTTAGCAGCATATTAACATAAATCAAAGTCATGACTTCTTCAAAGATTTTTCAAAATGAAAGTTGTTAGGACAGACGACGACTTCTTTTTAAATTTTGAATTGCCATTGAAATCATGTTTATGTGTGATAACTCCTGAAGAGTGAAGTAGTGCTTAGCATGGCTTATCCATTTTTGTAATTTTTTTCAAATCTGCCCATTCTAGTAAAATTGGTGCAAAATTGCACTATTCTTGTAAAAATTTCAGATTAATGACATATGTGACAAGCTTGGTGTATACCACCTTGCTTTAGGTTGAAGGGGAGTGTTAGAATCTATAGATACAATAATTGATGATATTATGATCAATCAGAATGATTCTATATTTATGTTATTGGCCTTAAATACGGTAACTGAATATTATGTAATTATGTTCTCTCCCCTATAAATTGAATTGCTCCGCTGTGTTCTAGAGGCATGGAATTCATCATATACCTTCTTGGTTTCTCTCTTCTCAACAGTCTACCATTTTATATACAATTGAACTTTTTGGAACTTGAAAATTCCAATGATATGAATTATACAACATTTCAATTTCCTCGCAGAAACATCAATTTCATTATATTCTTTGAAACTTTTCATTTTCTTGGAGTCACAATTTATTTACTCTTCTATGCATCAAGTTTCATGAGAGAATCTTTTGCCTATTATGTTGTTAGTTATGAATAGAGGAGAATGGTTTGGCTATGAAATATAAGATTCCCTTCTTTGGACAATTCTTGCCGAGTTTCAAAATTTTGGATATCATCTTACTTTTTTCTGATAAGGTTCGGACATATTTCAACTTGATTCTTCTTTTTTCTTTATCTTTGATTGGAGTTTTCAGTGACTTAACCAAAGCAAAGCATGTGTTTAGTGCCTTAGTTGGTCCAAATCAAGTTGTTAGAACGAAAGTTTCTACAGCTGTACTGTACTGTATTACTCCTGAACTAGTAGTGATCTGGCTTATTTGGTGGGATGGTGTGTTTAGGACAACTGGTTATTTCAACAATCAATTATTGTTATAATGATTTCTTATCAAAATCAGTTTTTGTTTGCATATATTTGCTGAAAATATTTGGAGATATCTATTTTTTCCTGATATAAAAAATTCAGCTTTTACATAAGCGTAAGAGTGTGTATGAAGCTGAAAGGAAAAATAATCACGAGTTTCAGATTCATGAAAACAACTTATTTTTCATAAAAATCCTATACTAAATTTTAGTTGATCAAATAAAGCTTAGTTTATGAATTTTTCCTCAAAACAACTGAAATTGAAAAAAATGAGCCATGACACTAGTATTAGATGTTAAGGTTCAGGTGCTCAGCCATTAGCATGTCTCAATTTTTAAAAACAGCCATAATAGCTTTACTATAACTACGAAGACCAGGTTTCCTAGCCATTTGTATGATTCTTATGCCATAAAACTAACACAAATTTCAACATGATAATTAAATTTGTAGCAAAGGATTTCTGGACTGCTCAGAAGAAAGTGTCAGAGTTGATCAACGGAAGGATCCTTGTTGGTCATGCCTTGTCCAATGACCTTAAGGTCTGCATTTGAGTGATTATTTTCTTCCACATTCTTGATTTGTCTGTATATTTTTCTTATCAGCCTATGGTGTTTAAAACGGAGATTTGGACTGTACTTGTGCAGGCATTGTTATTAAGTCATCCCAAAAAGGATACAAGAGATACCTCCGAGTATCAACCATTTCTAAGGTTCTGTCAAACCTAATTGCTTCTACCTATCTTTTTTAGGTTTACATTCATTATAATAAATTTGCCTTTGGGATTAAGTAGATCAAGTAGCAGAAGAGCACTGCGACATCTTGCTGCCGAACAACTTGGTGTGACGATCCAAACAGGAGAGCACTGCCCAGTTAGTCTATCTACCTTCTTTTCCCTCCTTTCATTTGTGTGATCAGTGACCAATAAAACTATTACTGTGTTGAGTAAATGGCAATTGTCTTTCTAGGCTAAAAGTTGCACTAGCTTGTGCTATTCTCATAAGTTTGATTTTTTTTTTTCGTTTATGCAAACCTGCATGTTGGGTTGTGTCAGCTTGCTGTATCTCTAAAACATGAAATCAAAAGTCTAAGACAACCATATTGTTTCAGATAGAAGATGCTCGTGCTGCTATGCTGCTTTACCAAAGAAATAAGAAGGAATGGGAGAAGAGCATGAAAGATCAATTTCGGTTCAAACAGAAGAAAAGGAAATTGAAGCAGAAAAAGAAGCAGAAGATTTAAGATGCTTCAAATGCAAACCATTTTGAAATTGGATCATAGATTTGTATGCCCTTTTGGACACATCTGGTCATGGACACTCCTTTAATGCTTGTTGTTGTATTGCTTAAATTTGGACTCCAAACACAGTTAAAAGAAACAGTTTTTTCATAGTTATAATGCTCTTGTTGTGTTTTGCCCTTTCTCTCTTATAGATAGTAAAAATTATGCTATGGTTTGAATTAAGCTCGTGTTTGGATTTAAGATGAATTATCTAAAGTTATGTTGAAATATTACTTAATTTAGTTTGTGATAAAATGAAAATGTTAGGTTCTAAATTTACAATTCCTGAAATACGAACAACTTTAGAATTTATTGTATTAAAAAATAAAAATTAATATTGCAAATATTCATTCAAAAATTACATTTATTTAATGACAGACTCGCTTTTTCTTACAAATAAGTATTCGTAACGACCCACCGCGCGAGTATCACCAAAAGTTTAAACGAAACGCAACTACCACCGCTTCTATCTCTGCGGACCAAAACACAGACACGTTCCCCTCTCTCTCTCCCTTTAACATGCTGCACATTCACTCACACTCCTCTCAGTTGCACTTCAAAAACCCTAAAACCCTAAACCATTGAGATCCAAACTCAATCTCAATGCTCTGAAATTCACCCTCAAACACTGAGAAGATGCGGATTCCGAGCAATCGCGACTTCACCAGAATAACGCCCTCTTTTTTCAGTTACCACCGTCTCAAATCCTACGTTTCTGACTGCAGAGCCGTGCTTCTTCCCTCCTTCGGTGGGCCCCACCTGCTTGAGCTTCGCTCGCACGTGCAAGTCCCTCCGTTGAAGCCGCACGAAGTCCTCGTCCGCACGCGCGCCGTTTCCGTCAACCCCTTGGATGCTCGTGTTAGTTCTGTTGCAGTTCCATTGCTTTCCTTTGAAATGTTCTTGAACTGTTTGTTTTGAAGAATCTTTTAGCTGTTCTGAGGATTTCTTGAACTGTTGTGAAGATTTGTTTAGTGTTTTGGGATTTTTTGAACTGTGTTGAGAATTTCCTGAGCTGTTTTTAGAATTTCTTGTTGGTTGTCTCAGATGCGTGCCGGTTACGGGCGTTCCATTTTCGAGAGGCTGCTGCCTCTCATTTTGGGGCGCGACGTCAGCGGTGAGGTTGCGGCGGTTGGAGCTTCGGTGACGTCGTTGAGTGTGGGAGAACAGGTTTTTGGGGCTCTGCATCCCACTGCTGTGAGGGGCACTTACACGGACTATGCGATTCTCTCGGAGGATGAGGTTACTCCGAAGCCAGATTCACTTACTCATGTGGTATGTTGTAGTGTCATGATTACTAATTAGTTAGGTTTATTTGAGTCTGTGTTGGACTATAGGAGCTGTTTGCAGTCAGTATGTGCACTGGTTCTGTAAGAGTGAGGGATTTAATTTACTATGATCCATTCAATACTGTAATTAGATTTCATTGCTTTCATTTTGTACACCCGTTTAACTCTCTAGAGTGATAGCTATGACAATAATATTTGTCTCTGTATGTCCAATATATTGGTTTTACTGTCACTGTTATAATTCACACTTTACAAAGTATGTGGTTTCTACATTTAGCAATTGATTATGATTTTCCCTTGTTTTCTTTGATCATTGAAGCTATGCTTTTTGCTTCCTTTTTTCCCATTTTAATCCTGTAGGAAGCCAGTGCCATTCCTTTTGCTGCATTGACAGCTTGGCGTGGACTAAAATGTACAGCTAGAATAAGTGAGGGGTATGCTTATATTGATAAGATTATGATTTGCATCGGTGAAAATTAATTTTTGCTTATTATTTTCTGTTCATTTGCTTTGTATTTTTATCACACACTATATGCTCAGCTTGCTAAAAGCTCTCGTTCCACTCACTTATATCCTTTAGCTTATCTCAAACAGACAAAGGATATTAGTAGTGGGAGGTGGAGGAGCTGTAGGGTTGACTGCAATTCAGCTTGCAGTAGCTTCTGGATGCTCTGTTGTAACTACTTGTGGAAGTCAAAGCGTAGAGAGATTGTTAGCTGCTGGTGCAGAGCAAGCTGTTGATTATGTTGCTGAGGTGGTGTTGAAACTTCTTTTATATACTTTTTTCCAGTCATTAGTTCAGATATTTCAATTGTGACAGATTGCTGTTGAAGTTTTTTGTTTGAAAAAAGAAATCATGAAAGGGAAAATAACAATACTTGGCATACTGGTTTATCAAAAACGGAAAATAAGATGCTAGAAAAGGAAATAAAATAGAGATTTTAAAAAAGAAAATAGTTGCCCTTTGATGAATGTGGAAAATGACTGTTGGCATGTGGTCGTGATGATTTTTCTTCTCTTTTCAAAATTTTTTATATTAAGTTTGAAGTTAATGAAAATAATTATAAATGTGGATAAGTAAGAACTTAGGGGGCGATCGGGGATTAGTAATCTAAATGGGTTATCTATTTAATTTAATTGTTCAATAAAATTTAAATGGCAGCTAAGGTCTTATCTTAATTTAACTTTTTCTCTTAAGATATACAAATAAATCCTAATCCCATAAGGATTGAGAGTCTAATCTCTAATACTACCCATGAGTGAAATTTGAGGATTAGAATATGAGCCAATAAGACCTAATTAACATAAACCCCAAGCCCAAATGCAATCCAAGATAAATATATACGAAAATCAGTGGTTTTCTTATAACTTCATTCTGGATTGACAGGATGTTGAATTGGCTATAAAAGGGAAGTTTGATGCTGTTTTGGATACTATTGGTGTGCCTGAGACAGAACGGATAGGCATTAATTTTCTGAAACGAGGTGGACATTACATGACACTTCAGGTAGATATGGAAGTTTATCACCTTTTTCATCCTTATCATACTTGCAGATGTACTCAGTTCATTGGCAAAATGACCTTTATTAGATGTTTTTCTTAAAGAGCAACATCTGTGCTTTAATCTCCTATGTTTGCTATTTCATTGAAGGGGGAGGCAGCATCATTGGCTGACAGGTATGGACTTGCTATTGGGCTTCCAGCAGCTACAGCTTTCTTATTGAATAAACAGCTTCTATACCGGTGGACTCATGGAATAGGTAGAAATGTCCAGATTATTATGTTATTTTGCTTTAATTGCCACTCATTTCCCTTGTAATTTCTATCTTCTGTTTGACATTGATAGGACTGGTATCATAACAGCAAGAAAAAAATGGTTTTTTATATATGAAACTACAGAGAAGCCTATGAATTGATACATAGTTCCAAATCTTTCTAGAGGTCTAAATCCACTCCTTGTACTGCTTTCCAATCACAGAATCCCCTAGGTATCTACTGATCTACAGTTTATAACTGAAACCCATGCTTAACTTAGTTGCAATGCAAATCCATGCTAACCTAGTTAACCTCTACAAAACTAACTAATGGGTATCCATCATACTCTCCCCTAAAATTTCACCGTTTCCTCAAGGTGAACTGCTTTTGAATGCTGAAATAAAGTCCCACTGGTGTTCTTATTGATGACAGAATCATGGTGGTGACCAAGTCAACTAGATCATTGTTGCCCAAAGTTAACTTTCAATCCTCCTAGGTTAAATGCAAATGTGATTGTAGCCATTCATCTCTAATACTCTGTTTTCTGAGGCATTTTTTACTATGAAACAGAATGTTGTAGTTGCAGCCTTACAGCTGAAGGTTATGGAGGTCATCTATCTTATTTTGTTGGGTCTGGTTGACTAGGATGTGGGGAATACTCTAGTTACTTTGACTTCCTGTTTTCTTTTCCTTTCCCATTTTATTGTATTGGGTTGGATTTGTTAATTCCGAAAAGAACACCATTTCTTTCTCCAGGATTCCAGTTCTTCAGCTTCCATGAATGAATATGATTCTAGTGGTTCTTGTGATGCCGAGTGTTAACCCACAATTTCCTTGCTGCTCCAGCCTCTTTTTCTCCCTTTGATTGTCTTTTTGTTGCTGTTCTTATTTTCTTTTCTGGGTCCATCCACCAACTATTCTTTCCACCATGATACTTTTCCTTGCTCTTGATTTTCATCTTCACTTATATTTTCTTCATCCAACATGAAATATTTGCTCACACTTGGCTCTTTATTGCCGATACATGTTCCTATAAAACATTGGAAACTTATTCTGTGATTTTTCCATCCACATATTGGCTGAAGCTTCTACTCCCCTTAGCTAACATGACCGTTTTATACGTTGAGGATCACCTGTACTTTTTGCTAGAGTTATTTCATCATCTCCTTCAAAGATTCTATTCCCTGCCCCCAATGATTCCAATTGCTGCAAGCTGTTGGTTTGACACCATGATGTTCCTTCACAGATTTCCAATCAAGAATGCTCTAAAGGTCTGTCGTTAATGCACCCACAACTCTGGGCTCAGTTGCTCCTGTACCAATTGATACAACTTGTAACATAATAATGAGAAAGGACAGTTTTTATTGAATGAAATTAGGGAAAAAGCCCCTAAGAAGAAAAACAAGATTCTAGATATTTCAAGAGGTTTGGATCCACTCCTTACACTGCTTTCTCAATGACAAAAGTTCTCTGAACTGTTTATAGTTATTCGTATTTGTAGGAAACTAGTGGTCTACAGTTCATAACTGAAACCCACCTTAATGGGCCTAGATAGTTGCAAGCCTGTTTCCCATCTTTCTAACTGAAACCCTTTATTTTGTTGACTAACCGAACTAACTTGGTCCTAACATACAACGACAACAACAAAGCCTTATCTAACTTATTACTGACATAATTAACATGAATAATGGATATGTATCACACATTGGGCGTCTATTGATAGACTTCCATCTAAACACATCTAGGAGAGAAAAAAGTAAAAAACAAAATAAAGTAAGTTTTTTCATAAACAAACATTAGCTCGTGTAAGTTAATCTTTAAAGCTTCTCTCATATAACTTTTCTAAATTCTTATTTTTAATCTGTACATAAGCTAATTTCAGTTTATGGAGAAAACATATTTAATTTTTTTCTCATAATAGTGTTTATGAAGTTTATGCCACTCCCCTCTCGTCCATAGTCCACAACTTTCAACATCTTTTCTTTTTAGGAAAACTTCTCTGAAAACAATTTGTGAAAATCTTTATCACTTATTTTTATTAAAACTTTTGAAAACGGTGAGAAACACTTTTGAGTAGCTGGTGGAGTTAAAGTAATTATTTATTATGCTGATTGACGTGATGGTTGTTTTTAATCTAAAAATGTATGACGGAAAATTTTCTCTTCCTCCTACCTACGTCACCTAAGTAGAACTCTCAAGCATTGATAAAATCTGGAGCTGAACCAACTTAATGAAAGAAATAGAAATTGTGGAAAGGGTTTCTGCTGTAATTTCCTTATACCCTATGCATCTGGTATTCCATTTAAGGCAAAAGCCAATGGTATACAAGCTGCTACAATCTTCATTATTGTACAATTACTCTTTGTCTTAGAATTAAACTTTCGGAAAAGAAATCAAGATAGGCATAACTCAACTAAATGCCTTGTTGTGTGGTAACATAATTTTGAAGGAAATAGCCATTGAGACTTGAATGAAGAATCAACAAAGTATTTTTGTCATGTAAGTAGACATTGGTATCTCTGATACGATTTTCTATTATTCGCCATAATGAAACAACAAAAGTAGAATACATTTACTAGCATGCTAAAACTTTACACGTGTTTTCAGTTGTTAAACTGTCATGCAACTTAAAAAGGCATCTTAATTATGATGGGGTATAAGAGGATAGCCAGATTAAGCCTCTCTGAAACCTTTCAGCTTCAGGTGTTTCTAGATATCAGATATTCATAAATGATATTTTTGCATTTTTTTTGGAAAGAAATAGGGATCTATGAGATGAACCGCAATTTTGGTTTGTGAGATTGACATCAAGCTTTCTTGTTGCTTGTTACGTAAATGTAGCAGAATTAAAAATATCTTGAAATCAAATTCTGTTTCACATCTCCACCTTCCTTGTAGAAAAAGCTAAAAACACATTTTGATTTAACAGTGTAATTTTTGTGTGCATGGTATTCCCTTTTGATTTTAATGTCATTGGTGTAAGTTAGAAACCAAGGGTGGTGTTTATTTCCTTGTTTTAACCTGTACTGATAAATTCCTGGTGAAGGTTTTTTTTAAAAGAATGGTAAACCCTTCATTCATTGTCATACAGAATACTCATGGACATACATGAGGGCTGACTCAGACGGTTTAAATGAGATTCGAAAGTTATGTCAAGCTGGGAAGATGAAGATAGCTGTGAATAAAACGTTTCCCATAACACAAGTAAAAGAGGCCCATGAGGCAAAAGACAAGAAGCTCATCCCAGGTAAAATAGTTCTGGAATTTGATTGACGTCCACAAGCTGATCACATAGCTGCTTAAACTAGTTTTTTTCCCTTCTTTCTTGGGTTCTCTTTTCTATGGAATGTTCCACATTTAATTGAAAATTTGATAGTTTTTTTTTTCTGGGTTTTCACTTATGATAGAAAGTGGGAACCCTTTGTAAATTTTGATTCAGAATATATCCAGTCATAAAAGTCTGTATATTAATTGATAAGTTTGTGTGACACGTGGTGACCTTTCTTTACCTTTACAACTGTTCTAGTTTTAGTCATGTCGACTTGTGCTGTTGTGGAAGGTGTTGATATGACGTTATACCTTCATAACACCCATGTGTCAGTTGCACTCACTATCAGTAGCCAATCCATGTTCGCTTGAATTGTGACATCGAAAGAGAACATTGCTAAATTATTAGCAGAAAGCTTGTTCGTTGTATTAACGTATTGTGATACTAGGAAGCGGAGAAGTAGGCATCATTAGCTGTTGAAATGGCCAGATCTTAGGAACATTATCGGGCAGCATTTGTTTGCTTACTTTTTTAATTATTTGAACTGCTAGGAACAGGCTATTTTCCTTTCTTTGATCACGTGTGGCATTCGTGATTCAAATTGTAATGAATTGAGACTTGTAACCTTACTTGGATACAACTATTCAATTATTTACGGTCTGGTGGGACACGATCTAACATGGACTGCATACATACTTTGACAAGCCCCTAACAGTGGTCACCACACCACTTAGCTCGGTGGAAAACAATTATTTTGTACTTTTTGTAAAACTATAAATTAGGTCTGCACCTCTTTTGTTGCTCTTGTATTATATTACCCTAATCAACTTCGTAATTATCATCGTTTTAGAAAAATGTAAAGGTACCTTAAAAAGCCTCACTGGCCACTTTGCGGCATTGGCTTTACCTCAACCGGGCCTCATGCAGAAAAGCCCAAAACACCAGACAAAGTTAAAGTGTTTTGCACAATCTGCTTTTCGTAGACGTCTTTCCATAATGCGTTCTTAGTATCAGTTTTGTCAAGTTGTGTAAATGCATGGTCAAACCCCTTCTTTTTAATTGGTTATCATTCAGCTTTGGAGTTAGGATCATATCATATCACCCAAGAGTTGTGTTGTGCGTGCTTCTCTGAGTGGTTTCCATGTAGCTGGACCACACCTTTAACCTAACCCTATTAAATGCTTTACCTTGTTGCATGTGTCATCAGTGTTGAGATGATAGTTAAAGGGTGTGACTTTAAACTAAAATTTAATTAAGGGTACAACTAATGAATGCTGTAACAGTATTAAGAAATAAAATATTACTAACTATATTCAATTTATTAAAATCTGAAAATAATTTATCTAATATTTTTCATTTTCAAATTAATTGTGGTCTAGATGTGCTAGTTTGTTTACATTATTTGCATTATTCAAATAGCTGCATTATATTTTAATCGTTAAAAAATACTGATTGATTTTAAAAGTATTTAATCTAAAAATGATTGTTAAGTCAGTTGATAACATTTTGGCAAGGGCAATGAATGAACGGATTTCTCTGCCACGCGTCACATGTGCACAGATTTCTATGATATCCATGGGAAGCATAGTAAACGGCACTGTCCTTCGCAAATGGGTCCCTATGTTTGTTTCAGAATCTTGCATCTACTCTCCTCTTCATGCGCGTGCCTCCACACTACTACACTATATCTTTTTTTCATGCCCGCCTCTCTCCTTTACATTCTTTATTCAATTCAAACATGGTAAAATTATTGACTTTTTGTAAAATCATAAGTAATGTTTAATCTGTTGAAATATACAATTAAAAATATATAATTATTCGTGAGTATAAATCATATTATTCTTAGCTTTCATATTCTTCTACGAAGCTTCAATCACCACCAAAGATGATCAACGGCAACAACCATGAAACCACCACCACAAGAACACATGCATTCGTTGGTAGTGGAATTCTCTGTCCTTCATTGCAAGACATTTGGAAATTTGCAAAACATTATTAAAAGGATGGTACTCCTAGAATTAGACAAAAAAATTGAAATATTTGCTGAAAACAGAACAATATGGTAAAATGTAACATGAATTGAAAACTGGAGTGAAAGGCGCGTGTTGTAAAAAGAAAGCAGTGACGAGTGAGATAAGGAAGCAACAACAAAGGGATGATTGGAGGCAATGAAATTGCAGAGCTTGTAGCCTGTGGTCACGTGCGCTGCACCTTCCTCCTTCTTCTTATCACCTCCTCCCTGTCCTATTCGCACGTGATGTCTTTTACTCAAACTCTTCTTCCACCTTCTTATCTTAAAAAAAATAAACAAATTAATTAAATAATATGATTAATGTGAAGTATAATTATGAACATTTCATAAAATAAAAGGATTTACCGTTAGTATAGGAAGTTATCTTTTTAAAAATGATCCGAAGTAATGTGATGGAGGTTAGTTAAATGCAATGAAGATTCTTTTATTATTAATCATAGTGAAAGAGTGTAAAGAAGAAAGTGGTTATAAAGAGGTAGAATGAGAAGAAAGAGATTTAATATTTTTATTGAATCTCTCTTCAATCAAGGTAAATATCTTTACTATTATAATTTGTGAAAATTATAGACTTCAAAATCATTATATGTACAGTAGTTTTGTTACATGAAAATTATAATCAATATTTAAACATGCATGTAGTGTCATGGTCAAATTGTTTAAATTTATGATTCTTTATTAATAATGTTTTTTTCCATTTTTATGAATCCTAATTTTAAAGTTATGAATTTATAGACGATAGAATTTAGGTAATTAAATTATTATAAAACTTTATGGATTGAGTATGTGGTATTTCCTTGCATTACAAATTGATTTCAAATTGAAATAATAAAATTTTAATTGATATGCATCCAAAAGTATGGAATTGCAAAGCCTTTCCTTGTCAATTATCAATTTCAATTCTAATTGGAATTAAATTGAAACACGCTTCTGTTGTGCTATTTAGAATTTGTTTCAATTGAATGCTTTGTATTCAGATAGAAATCTCTTCTTAGCTGAATATCAATTTCACATGTATTTGGTTTTACCTGAATTCAATTTTATTTGGTTATAATATTGTAATTGATAAAGAAATGATGTCACGTAAATTAAGGGAATTTAGTCTCATTCAACTAATACGTCCTGATACAATTGTATATATATTTTACTTATAAGTTATTAATTTAATGATTAATTGTATGGTAGATTTGTAATCAAATGTTTATGTTTTATTTAATTTTAAATTAGTAATGGATTTTATTTTAATTAACAATAGAATGAATGCAAATTATAAATAATTATTAAGTTAATTGAAATTCATTATTATAAGATATTTAAGGACCATTCAATAATTTGTTAGTTATTCTTATAATTAATGGATATCAATCTTGATAGAGAGTATGTATTATTTATATATTAAAAAATAATAAGTATTTTTTATTTAATACATATGTCTTGTCAAATAATATTAATATTATTAGTATCATTATGTTTTTGTGTATTAATAAATCATCTAAAGAAAATCATCGTTACACATAAGATGTCTATACACATATAATGCCTGTACACATAAAATGCTTGTTTGTTGTTTGAATATGCATTTTATATTTAATTTAAGATTTAAAGTATTAATGTGTTAAGCATGTTTGATTGCATTATTTTTATATTCACAAGTTATGTTTGTTCCAATTTAACTTACATATGTTGGATCTTGATTTAGCTTTTCAAATTGAAAAACCTAGTATTATTAGGGATGCTAGTAGTAAAGAAGAGAAAGTCAATTATAAAAAGTGGTAAAAGTCAAACACACTTAGCCTGATATTTATGTGAATGAACATAACAAGATTAAAAGTGTGCCCTTGTGCAAGATAATTGATGAAATTTATGAAAAAAGACTTCCAATCTCTGCTGATACATTAATAAGTTCTTGACCACTATGAAATTTTGTGATTTTAATATTATACGTGAACATCTTTTTAACATGACAAATATTACAACAAAATTTAAGTTTCTTAAAATAATAATAGACAATTCCATTTAAATTTATTACTACTCAGAAATGATCATTTTCAAATACCATAAAAAATAAATGAAATGTACGTGAATTATATAATATGATAATTTAAGAAAAAATCAAATTTAAGAATCAAGAAAACCAATTCATTCACGACTCATTAAAGAGCTATAGTATACCAGAACCATATCCTAAATTTGAAGGCACATCTCCCACTCCCACTCATCATTTATTCATTTCCAAATAATCTATTTATTTTACCATCTTTTCTCTCCCCTTAATAACCTACTTTCCCATTCTAAACACACCATTAACACCAAAGCAATATATTCATCGTTAATGTTCATGGAATACATTTAGTGTGCCGTGAAAAAATGATGAGAAGTTTGAAAAACAAGAAATAATAACAATAATAGTGTTTGTATTGTGAAAACAGTGAGAGAGAAAGAGAGGTGAGAAAGCAGAAAAGGGAGGCATTTGCCACAGACAGACACTGTACTCGCAAGGTACAAGTTTGGTTATTTAGTATTTACATTTACACTTACAAAACAATAGTATTACCACTGCACCTCTCAGTTCTCACACCACACGGATGGACACATGAATTCTCTGAAAGTATCATCAACTTTTATATTCCCGAGACCAATACTTTCTCCCTCGTTTCCTTCCTCTCCTTCTAATCTATCTGGCCTCGTTCCTCTCTACACTATTTTACTCCCTCCTATACCTATCACAATACATTTTTATAACTTTTTTACATCTCAATTTGGATCACATTCTCATACATAATCTATATATTTATTCATTCATCTTGGTGTTGTCCTTGATTCCAACCATTTATACGAGTTATGAATTAGTTTGCATGTTATGCGTTCGGTGTGCAATAGTTTCGGATTCAAGAAAACCATTAAAAATATGATTATACTTTTTTTATAGAAACTCGAATTGGGTGTTTGTCCAATTGACACTTTTTTTTTTTTTTTGCCTTTTTCTATCACATTATGGTAGTGTTTGTTGTTTATTGTGTTTATTGAATACATCTATTGTATCCCTTCTTGATCATATTTCTAGTTTGTAGGCATTAATTACGTATTAAGAATACAAGTAGCAAAGCTAATCAAATGATTTAAGAGATTTCCTTCACACTCAATGCGGCTGATAAAGCTTCTGATATTGACAAATAAAATATGGTTTGGTGGGCTTTTCCCGTTTTTTTTTCCTCTCATAAATAGCCGTTGGGTAGGTTTTGTTTGCAAGCTTCAGTGGTTGTTGTGGTTGCTAGTTGTTAGTTAAGATTTTCGTACCATTATTTGGTAGTGTGCTAGTGTTTTGACATAGGTTTGTATTAAGGCAAAAACTATCTATATTTAGGGGATAAAAATCACATTGTATCAGAAACGATTTTAGAAGATTTCAACCATCATGATCTAAAACAGTAGCATTGATTTTACCGAAACATCTAATTAATAAACACATATATTATTCACAATATAAGGCCAAAATCTCCTTTATGCTAGTCTTCCAATATTATAAACTCTTTACCTATTCCTTTTCCTGTCAAATTTCTTTTCCACTCACACTTACACACTCACACCACCTTTCTTTTTCTATTATTTTCCCTCTGCTTTCTGTCTTTACCAAAGATGTTGATCTGCCAAAAGTCTCGTGCACGCTGATGATTTTTCCCCTTTTCTGCTGAACACGGAGACGAACCTTGAGACTTGAGTACTTCACTAATAACAAGCATCATTCAAGATTCATCCCCCACTTCATTTCACCACACATATATGATTCATACCACACTATCTCATTTCAAATACCAAGTGCTCCCTCGAATCTTCCCATCAAAAGAAAGATATTATTACTTAGAAGAAACCATTTGTGAATGGATGAATCTGGGGGAATGCACTATTCATCCACAATGCATAGTTGCACTATAAGGTGACAAATTATGTAAGAAAATGTGAAAAATTAAATTTTTACTTTACTTAAATATAGAACTTAACTGAGAACATGCGTGTAAGAAATAAAAAATAAAGGAAAAGCACCAGTTGCAACAAGACCTACCCTACACTATAGCCACAGTGGGTTACATTTTGATAAAGACAAACAGCATTTCGTCATCTTCCATTAAACACTTTCCTCTCTCTCTCTCTCAGACACACTCTCACTCACAAATAGTAGCCACCTTGCAATCTGTTACCGAGGATAATAGGCCACTCCACCTCACAACCAAGTAAGGCTAAGCAATCTTTCATTTATTGACTGTGATTTATAGAGCTACCATCCCAAAAAATCATCTCTTGTGTCACACAATGGCTATGCCATGACTTGGCAAGTGTTATTCTGAAACCAAATAAAAAGAAAAAGGAAAAAAAATGGAGACAGATAGAGAGAGACCCCATCGCAGCACAAGTAGCAATAGCAGCAGCACAAGCGAGTTGTTTGTTTGCTTCACTTCCCGTTTGTCCTCTTCATCCATGAAGCTCTCTTCTAAGTCCATTCTCAGCCCAAGCCGCAGCAGAGACCCTCCTCAGATTTCCCTCTCTTCTTCCCTCAGCAGGAGGCTCAAGAGCAATGGCAGCATGAAGGGGGGCCAAGCCTCTCCCATGTTCCCAACTGCTGGTAAGAGAAGAGGGTGCGGCTTTGAGAACCCTGAACCTTCTTCTCCCAAAGTCACTTGCATTGGGCAGGTGAGGGTGAAGACCAAGAAGCAAGGGAAGAAGATAAGGGCAAGGTCTAAGAGGAGAGGGGAGGCTAGCTTTAGGAAGGGTGAACAAGGTGGTGCAAATGGCAATGGAAATGCAAATCCTAATGCAGATCTCACTAGACAAAACAGCCAAGGGTTTCAGCATCATCAGAACTGTTTGAAGCATCGGAATCAGAGATGGGTGCATCTTCCCTTGACAATATGTGAGGCCTTGAGGGAGTTCAGCTGCTTCTTTCCTTGCAGGTCATCTTGCATGTCAAGTGAGAAGAAGGAAAAGGGTGGTGGAGTGGAAGGGGGAGGACTTGTGAGAGAGGGTTCGTGTGGGAACGGACTTGGAAGGTGGCTGGTGGCTTTGCAGGATGGGGATGGGAAGGGAAGGGGGATTGAGTTGGTGATGGAGGAAGAAATGGAGGATGGAAGAGAGAGAGGTGAGAGGAGCCACAGCCAGAGGAGGCATGTGTTTGAGGACATTGATGTTGATTTGGTGGTGGGAGAGGAAGAAGAGAAGAAGAATCAGGAGGTGGTGGTGGGAGAGGAAGAAGAGAAAGCAAGAGTTAGCATATGTATTCCTCCAAAAAATGCTCTTTTGTTGATGAGATGCAGATCTGATCCAGTGAAAATGGCAGCTCTGGCTAACCGTTTTTGGGAATCACCTGTTCACAAAAACAAATGTCAAGAAGAAGAAAAAGAAGCTGAGGAACATGACGAAGATAGTGAGGATGAAGATGAACAAGAAGTAGAAGAAGATGACGACAAAGAGCAACCCATCAAAGTGAAAGAGGATGATCAGCAAGTACAAGAAGAAGAAGAAGAAGAAGAAGTTGAAAGAGAAACGAAAGAAGATACCATTTGCCAAAGAGGAACAGAAACTATGGTGGTGGTCAGTGAGGAAGAAGAAGAACAAGAACAAGAAGCTGGGAAGGAAAGCTATGAAATTGAAAGTGGAGAAAACCTAGAAAGCAAAGGGTTTCATGAAGTAAAAGAAGAGGAAGAAAGGGATGACCCAGAAGCAAATGAAAATGCCATTGAAAAAGATGAAACTTTAACACATCCTGAAGCTCATTCAGATCTCGACAACCTTAAAACCGAAGAAAAAGTGGTCAATCTCCAAGAGGGTAAAGAAGAAGTGAGAGAAAACAACGAAAGCTCAGAACTTTCTTCCACCCCAGAAACGTTCACAGCTTCAGAACCGGAAAACGACGACGCAGAGCCAGAAACAGAAGCGGTGACGACCGAAACTTCAGAAGGGTCAACAGAGGAGGAAGAAGAGAAACTGACTACAGAGAGCGAAACTCAAAATCCGACCCGAGACCCGAATTCGGATCCACAGTCAAAGGAGCGAGAAAATGGGTCAAAATGCGAAGATAGAGGAAGGGAAACGTTGCCGGAGTGCTTGTTACTGATGATGTGCGAGCCGAAGCTGTCAATGGAGGTGTCCAAGGAGACGTGGGTGTGCAGCACGGACTTCATACGGTGGCTACCGGAGAGACCTGCCGCCGCAGGCGCCGCCAAAAAGCCCACCGGAGAGACGTTTACGAAGTCCAAGCCAAAGCCGAAGCCTTGTCCACCGCTGATGCAGCCGCCACGTTCGTCGTGCTCTTTCCCGGCGGTGGGCGGCGGCGCCGGAGTGTCGATGGCGACAATGATTGAGCAGAAGCTGGTGGGGTCGAAATCAGGTAATGGGTACGAGCCGTTTGTGCTGACGCGCTGCAAGTCGGAGCCGATGAGGTCATCGGCTAAGCTGGCTCCCGAGGCTTGCTTTTGGAACAACAGGAAGCTTGAGCCGCACCCACCCGCAGCTCAGCTTGGGGTCGGCGCGCCGGCTGGTGTTGGCTTTTGATTTTCATTTCAGTTCTCTCTTCTCGGAATCTCAAATTTCCCTTTTTTTTTTTAAATTGACAGAATAATCAATTGTTATTATTATGTGTAGATTACTGCTAAACTTTGGGCAGCTTTGGTAAACTTGATTTTGAGTATACTCCTATTTTGCAGTTTTTAGAATGTAATCCTTTGTATAAATAGTTTTAGTGATGGTATTTGTTGTTTGAGTCCATTATTACTCGTTAGTGAATTTATAATAAGAGTTTTAATTTACTTGTGCATTGTTAACTAGTAATGTGGTATGATCTGGTTCATGTTGGTATATTTACTTCTGTGATGGTTGGTATATTTGTTAGTGGAAGTGGTTGGAGAGTTGAAGTATATGTGTATGTATATTGCGTGGTGTGAAGGGCTTGAACATAGAGTGAGTGGGGCATTTTGTTAAGGTTGTTGTGTCTGGTTGTCTAATGCCATAATTAGGTTGGAATTCCTGTGGACTTTGGTCAATGGTCGTTAGTTGTTTTAAAGAACTACTGCTTCTGTGTGATTAAGCTTGTGTAATGTGTTCTTGTCATTATCAAGTCCTTGATGGTAGTTGCATGTGTAATGGGGAATTGATGCCAAGCTGGAGACTTGTGCTCATGCTGAATTGCATTACAGGGAAAACAGTCAAACACAAATTTGACTGGTGCACCTGAATATATTCCTTTCTCCCTTCTTTTTTAGTCATCATATTTTTGGGTGATTTTTATGTTAATTAAATTTTTTATTATTTATATTTTTTGTGTTTTTTAATTTTTAATAGATTACATGGGCATTTAGTATGTGTGAGTAGAGAGAGGAAGAGATCAAATAAAGAACAATCGGTTTATTAAAGTCTAGCAATTTTTTTTATAAATTAGTCTGAAAGGACAAAAGAGAGTAATTAGAAAAACCATTAATGATCCAAATAGGCAATTGATCATGGTGGAAGTTCTTAAGTGACTTTTGGGCATGGATGACCTTCATTCATAAATCATGTTAGTATACCGTACTGAAAAGAAAAGGACAAAATAGGGGTTACAAATGATTTTTATCTTACGTCAATTTTATTAGTAGTATTTATTACTAACTTCTTAATGAATACTCTTAAAATAGTATTAATTAATTGGAGTTCTTTTTGTTCTATGATTCACAATAGTATCTACTTACAACCAATAACTAATTTGTAAGTGTGAATTTCATTATTTAATCATTATTTTGGAATCAAATTAAATTTTTTAATAATATATGCTAAAGACAAACATTATTAATGAACTTTATAAATAGTAGCAAGAGGCTTTGTGGATCTTTTAGCAAAGCATGCATTTGGTTTGTGAAAGTGTGTTGCATGGTGTGATTTGTCTGTGTACTCATAATCTTGAATGAGTATGAGATAAATATTAGTTAATAGCTTGAGCTTTTGAAAGCAACTACACCAAGACTAAGCTGTAAAGTTGGCATTTTGTCTTTCTCTAGAACTGTTTCAGTGTCCATCGCATTTGCAGAATTTCAAAACGTTTCCCCATTAAATAATGGCCTCTAAAGCACAATCAATTCCCAAGGAAGAAAAACTATATCATTATCTTATGCAAAACAAATCATATTTATTCATTTAATTTACTCCTTGGATTCACAGTCTTTGAGGCACCTTCTCCTGATCTCAATATGTTTAAATTTTGAGAGATGATATTCAATTTTCTAGAAATAGCTTTCTTTCAAGAAATACACAACCTTACATTTAAGGTGAACTAAGATCTTCTCTAAGTAAAAAATTGAATTTTTCAAAATATTAAGATCTATGTTAAAAACTGACTTTTTATTTCATACAAAGACCTTGAGTTTGATATCCTTTATTTCATACAAAGACCTTATTTATTAAAATAGGATCAAACCGCTGATCCTATGTTTAATAAATACACTCAAACTAATTTTAGAATGTATTCTTCAACTTGTTTTATTTTGGTATAGACCTATTTCACAATCAGCACTAAAACAAGAAAATTATCTAGCTTACTTTTTTTTTAATTATTAATATGAATAGAGGTGTAAAACACAAACCAAGGTTGAGACAATTGCTTCTTGCTTAAGAAGTTTGAAGATCTTATTTGCTTTATTACATGGGAAAAAGGTAGGAGCGATTGGGAATCTTGAGTTGAAAAAGGACGAACAGAGAAAAACACAATGGAAGCTGGTAACATAAAGTGTTTTTGCTGCAAACTTTTTGAACAGATTGAAAATGGTGTAGGGAATGGGGGATAGAGACTGTGGCACCACAAAAATTGCTAGTTGGCACATGGATTGCAGAAAATCAATAATGAAATAGGCTTTGCCAAAGCCTATCAGGGAAAGTTTTTGCCCCCTTTGTTATATATGTGCAAAGAAAACTATTAGTCAAAGGTATAGAACAAACATTAAACCCACAACCACTTTTTCTTTCATACAAACAATAGTTACATTAAAAGTCACTTCTTTTTAAAACTACATAAGTTGTATATTTTACTTACGAAAATCTATCCAATTTTACATAGTTAAAATTATTTTAGTTAAACATTGTGTAAGATTGAATAATTAATGCATGATTTTTTAGCATGTTCTTGATTCGCCACTTTTGGAGAAAGAGAGAAAATGCAGGGTCCCCACCAATTTCCACCTATGACCTACTGAGAAATATGTTTTAGTGAGAATACAAAAAATGTTTTATTATATTTATATAGAAAAAAGTACAATACAATTATTTTAAATACAAAATGTCATAGCAAAAATAACCGAAATACTTATACCTTTATAAATTATAATCACTCTTTATATATTTTCCATATTATAAAACATTAAAAATAAAATGAATAAATTAATACTAATTTAATCTTTTTTTTTATCTCTTATAATTTTTTAATATTTATTTTAAAAAATATTTTATAGAAACAATGATAACTTTTTTAGAGAGAGATAAAAATTGTTAAATTTATTAATATAAAATATGTACCCTGATTTTAGTTATTGTTGGATCTTTTGAAAAGGACATAATTCCATATCAATGGGACCAAAAACAATATATGTAAGTAACTAGACATAACTTTATCAGTATAAGTTATTAGAATTTTATCCGTATAAGTTATTAGAAGGACAATCATCTACAACTTCATATCAATAATCTATTTGACACAAAAAAGAAATTACACAATATTCATTATATGTTTACATTTGAAACATAATTCATTTGATACTTACCACTGAAAATCTTGAATCAATTTTTTTTTTATGATTGTGCAAATTATGAATGTCACAACACGCATTCTACCAAAATTCCAACAATGGCTCTAGTTGATTATAACAAAGCTTAAGCTTTTGGTGAAGGCCACGGAGATATAAAAAAAAAAGTGAGTCATTTTCAACATGGGACTTGTAAATGACTATGAGTAGTATGTGTTGTGTTTTGGGAATAGGAGAAGATATGTATGAAGAGAAAATATTGTTATTATTTCTTTTTTTTTGAGCCATCAATATCTTACATTTATAATACTTGCATAAATAAAAAATATCTCACTGAAATAAAATTTTAACGTCTACGAAATAATAAAGAGTGAGTATTCTAACAATTAAGAACAAATATTATAATTAAAGACATATTCAGAAACAGAAACAAATCAATATGCAGTTTCAAAAGCAAATTCCTAACACTCCTTCTTGATTTTGGAACTGTAAACTCTAATCTTTTTTCTTATGAATTGCTGACTGGTAGTTAGTGGCTTGGTAAACAAATGGTTTTAAGTTTTGCAATATCCTGAAGTACTCTTCATATCTTTCAAGGAACCACCCAATCAATATCAGAATCAATATCAGAATATCCAACAAACTTTGCTTTATTTTTGTTAATTGAACCGTCACATACAACAATTACATTTCTATTTGGAAGTATGTCAACAAGAGTGTTGTTCTTCTCAATCATATATAACTCCTCCTCCTTATCTTTTTTCCACTTTAGGTGATTAAGAGCTTCCTCATGGTCAGCAGGTTCAAGAACATTCATATTACATCTTTGATATATGTCAGAGAGGGATCTATTACCTCTCACAGGATGATCATCCATATTTTCATCAGAACCTTCTTGCTCAGTTATTTTTGGAACAAAATCAAGGCCTTTAATCTCTTTCACAATCAATTCTTTAGAAACTTTAACATCATCACGAGAATCCAATCCATGATTTTCCACTACTGGCTTCCCATGATTTTCTACTGCAGGCTTCATAGACTGCTTCCTTTATGCCAAATCTATCCCGAATTAACTGCAGAAGAATAAGCAAGATCTGTTTGCAAGTTTACCGAGAAGCTTTTGCCCTTCATCTTTATTGACATCAATTTAATGTCAGTTGTATCAAAGACTTCACAAGTTTTATCTTTAAACACAACAACATAGCCTTTCTCTAAAAGTTGCCCAATACTTAGCAAATTTTGATTAATTTCAGGGACATATAGGACATCAGAGATTATTTTTATACCTGACCGAGCATTAATGGCAATATCACTTATGCCTTTGACCTCAATATACTCTCCATTCCCAATTCTGACTTTCGAAGAGTGGGTTCTGTCCAGCTTTACAAACATGTCTTTATCATGTGTCATGTGATGAGTGCATCCACTATCAATCAACCATGTTTCATTAGTGATGTCACTAGCAAAGCAAGTCGCCACGAAAAGAAGGTTCTCCTCCTTGTCATCAGTCTCTTGAGCAATTTGCACCTCTTGTTTCTTTCTTTTGCATACCTTCTCCATATGACCCTTTTGATTGCAAGAACTACACACCACATCTGGTCTCCACCAACATTTCCAATGTGGATAATTAGTTTTCTTGCAGTGTTGACATGCTGAGTACTTCTCATTCTCGTCATTTTCATCCTCGTCACTTTTCTTCTCATTTTTTCAGCCTTTCTTCTTTGCTTTGTAACTCGACTGTGACCTTGCTAGAAAAACTCCTTCAGTAGTATTCGACTCTTCTCTCAACAACTCTTTTCTCAACAATCTTCTCTGCTCTTGGATTTGCAGAGAGTTCATCAACTCGGTTAGTGAAATTATTGTGAGATCTCTTGAATTTTCAAGTGATGAGATTTTTGCTTCAAATCTTTCTGGAAGACTCACCAACACTTTTTCTATGATCCTTCTATTAGGTAAATCTTCACGTAATAGTCAGATCTTGTTGACCACTGCCAAGAGCCTATCAAAATATTCTTTGATGGTCTCGGCCTCTTTCATTCTCAACATCTCAAATTCTCTTTTGAGATTGAGAACTTGCATCTGTCGAGTTCTTTCATTCTCTTGAAACGCCTCTTAGAGAGTGTTCCAAGCTTCTTTAGCTGTTTCACAAGACATAATTCTAGTGAATACAACATCAGAAACAGAAGAGTGAATACAGGTCTTGGTCTTCGCTCTTCTTATTACTTCATCATTGTAATTTCTGATTTAGGCTACAGTTGGATCTTCTTGTAGCTGTTGGATTTCAGACATTACAACATCACACAAACCGCTTCTAGGTAAGACTTCATTTTGACATACCATATTTGATAGTTTTCTGAAGAGAAAACCTTTTTTTGTATTCCAAAAGTCTTAATTTTGTTTATAGTATCGCCTATACCTCTTGTGAGTTTTTTTTATCACGTTTCTGGTTCTTTATTCCAGTATGACCAACCACTTCAAAATTGTGACAAAGTGGCTCAACGATATTAGACAGTAGAAGAACCCTATGATTGAAACCAAGGACTTCAATTTCGTAAGCTACCAAGAACCAACCGTTTGCTGGTATTCTCGATTCCCTAAGTTTACAACAAGTGCTTTTGTCTTTCCAATATATCTTTATTGCAGCAACTTTTCAGTTGCAAAATTTATGTTTGCTGATTCTTTAATAACTAGCAATACATGTAAGTGAACAGACATAATTTTTAAATGTTTTTGGGTTCTCTTCTTTTAATATTATTCAATTTTAATATTTTTACTCAATTGAAACTCAGACTTACATTTAAAATTTTATCGATATAAATTATTAGAAGGACAATCATCTACTAATAATTTATTTGATATAAAAAAAAAGTTACACAGTATTCATTATATGTTTACATTTGATTTTACCTCTTTGGGTGATGTACACCAAACATGATTCATTTGATACTTACCACAGAAAATCTTGAATCATTTTTTATGACTGTGCAAATTATGAATGTCACAAACTGAAGCATCTCAAAGTAAGAGTCTTGGATTTGAGTGAATGCAACTTGGGGTCAAGACAGGCCTTAGATCCAGACACAATTCTTGTCACTGCAAAGGTTCCAATTTGAAGCATTTGTTTAACATGAATAGGTGGCAGAGGAGAATGGCAACACTGCTACAATGCACATGAACTACTACATTTGCAAGAACAGTGGCTCTAGTTGATTATAATAAAGCTTAAGCTTTTGGTGAAGGCAGCAAGTGGAAATGGTACATTTGTTTGAGTTGCATTGAATGGATTGAGGCAGCAAGTTCTCAGCTTCTTCCTATCAAAACAAAATTGAAAATTTTGACAAGCCGGCCAGAATAAACCAGGGAATATGGCCAAAAACAAATGTTGCAAGGTATGTCAAGCCATTCAATGAGGTCCTGTAACAGAAGGGTCTCAGTTAGAAAAAAAAGTGAATAGAGTTACCTTATGGTGATAGTAATCTGGCAAACCTGAAAAGCATGCAATTTCTAAGTATCAATGACTTAAACCTCTATTCTGTTGTCATTTTTCTTCACTAATTCAATAAACTGCTTCTATCACTCATTTATGATAGAAATTCTATGAATGAATGTGACACAAGGTAAAGTGCTTATGAGATACACAGAAAAATTGCAATTGCAGCTAGAAATGCTCTTAGAGAGTAGATGAATGTGTATAAATTAAGTTAAAAAGGTTGGGTGTGGTGGAGAAGTGAGGAGAAAAGTGAACCGGAAATCATTCAACAACAAATGATAGCAGCCACTACCTCAAACCTCTTCCATGGTTTTATCATGGATATCAACGACTCATATAAGGCATCAATGTTTCTTTGTTTGTTAACACGAGGGAAACATTGGATAAACACCCCTTTTAAGTATGATGGGTTTAGGGTTTAAACAACTATGAGTTGTATCCAACCCCACACCCTTAACACACCTCCCAAATGATGATATATAAACCATTGAAAATGGTAGGATATTTCGGATGTGGGACTTATAAATTAGATTATTTTGTTATTCCAAAAGTCTTAATTTTGTTTATAGCATCGCCTACCCCTCGGAGGAAATCTGATGTTCTTATTCCAGGTAAGTACACAATTCCTGCTATACCTCTTGCGATTTTTTTATCACGTTTCTGATTTCAGTATGACCAACCACTTCAAAATTGTGACAAAGTGGCTCAACGACATTAGACTGTAGAAGAACCCTATGATTGAAACCAAGGACTTCAATTTCATAAGCTACCAAGAACCAACCGTTTGCTGGTATTCTCGATTCCCTAAGTTTACAACAAGTGCTTTTGTCTTTCCAATATATCTTTATTGCAGCAACTTTTCAGCTGCAAAATTTATGTTTGCTGACTGTTTCATAACTAGCAATACTTGCAAAATTTCCTTGTTCCCCCATAAAAAGCAATATTGAATAAAAAACCATTTGCATGATACACTAGTTTGTTTACATGAGAAATCAAGTATCATACAGTCAATTATATGAAATTATTAAATTTATAATGAACGGGAATCTTAGCTGCAACAGGAACACAGAAACATTTCTTACTGTACCCTTTAATCCCCTTTTGCACTTTTTTTTTAAAAATTTTATTTAATGTTGATACTTTTTTTTTTTTTTTTTTTTTT
>Ga0209700_103338_pt1 | contig 30957 bp, 14 predicted proteins | sample SiratroredBW_FD_187528 | JGI IMG/M metagenome (GOLD analysis project Ga0209700, IMG submission 187528) | Root nodule microbial communities of legume samples collected from California, USA - Siratro red BW (SPAdes) (version 2) | ecosystem: Host-associated > Plants > Roots > Nodule | place: USA...
AAAAAAAAAAAAAAAAAAAAAAAAAAAAAAAAAAAAAAAAAAAAAAAAAAAAAACTACACATAAATATTTAAAGTGAAGAAGAAAGTTATGAAGTAATTTTTTTTGTTATTTTGGTAAATATAAACATATGGTCTATTAATTAAGTCTTTTTTATCAGAAAAAAACATAATAAATTAAGGACATAAAAGAAATATCCAAATAAATCTACAAAAGAACAAATATGTGCATAAAAAAAAGTTCACTTGACTATTAATTAAGTGTGAAAATAAATAAAATGAAGCCAAATTGTTGGTTTATTTCTTCTGCAGATGGATTTAAAATTTCTACAGTTATTTATTTGATATGAAATCTCAACACTTTGACTAAGATGTGATGTCAAGTATGTTTCTTTTAAAAATATATATACAATATAAAATTAAGCTAATTTGGTTTTATTTAACTTAATATGTTAATTTTAACATTATGTACAGTTAAATAATATATTAAAACAGTATAAAATTTTCAATTTTAAATATATTTTTACTCTTTATAATTATGACTTGTCTATCATTAATTAATATAATTACAAATAAAATAAAATGTGAAAAAGAATAATCAAATTTAGTTTGGTTTAGGTTTAAATGAATCAAGTATTGATTTGTTTTAGTTTAAGTTATAATTTTTTTAAGCTTAATCTAATCGATTTTATGTGAATTATTTAAGATGAACTTTATTTTAAATTATAAATAGCTTATCTTTTAATTTTTTTATCTTATTCTTAATTATACTTATAAGTTAAAAAATAATAATAATATTAATATTAGTAATATTTAGATTGATTTAGGATTAAGAGTTTAGAATTTAGTAGTTAAATCGAGTTTGTTAATAGTAATTGAAAATAGATATATGTTAGAAAGAGATTTATTATATTTTTATACTAGTTTGTCTATTAGACTAGAAGACTAAATAAAGTTTTTTTGTTAAGTTTTACTATGCAAACTACATTTTAAAGATATTATAAAGATTTTTTGGACCTCAACCACTTATGATTGAACAATCAGGTATTGTTAATACCTTAGTCACCCATGACTAAATATGAGACTTAACCACTGCTAGCTATACAACTTTGTTTGTATAAAAAGTATGATATAAACCATCACAAACTTGAGAAGGTGATATCCTAAGATAGATAGAAAATTAAGATTACCTTTTAGGTTTCAAATGAACAAAAGAGTGTTTTTACTTACAAGCTAGGGCTTAAGGATTACTTAAAGATCACAAGAACGTTAAGGTTATTGTAGTTGTTGTCAATTTTTCTTCTTCAAGAGATCTTTGGTATATAGATGTTGAGAATAAAATAAATTGAGAATCCTTTTCCAGTTGAGATCTTCTTCAGGTAATATTTGTTTGAGTATAAACTCTTAAATATTATTAAATATTCTTCATGCAACATTGGACATCTCTTATTCAAGCAACATTTTGATACATGGCATGGGTGTATGAATAGTTATTATTTAATTAAAAATTAATCAAGTCTAAATTTCTTTATATATGAAATTTTTTTTATAAAAATAATTAGTCATAACATAACCTAATAGATACATATATATGTTCATATTCCTTTATAATTATTCATTGTGTATAACAAAAACTTATAAATTTTGTACTTATTGAGCATGTTCTTCTTTTATCCATACAGTCTTCTTTTATCCATACAGTAGGCACATTTTGTACTTACTTTATCAAACCTATGAATCTATATCTCACTTATGATCCACTATAACATCAAAAGTTACCTGAGGATGTAATTGGGTAGTTGAGTATTATTGGATTGAGTATTTACCGTTTAACCAAAAGTTATAGGTAATAGTTAAAGTGCAACTTCTACTGCCAAAAGTTATAGGTAATAGTTAAAGTGCAACTTCTACTTAAGATCATAGTAGTACAAACGCCAGATTTGATGATGACTTGACTTACTTAACCTTTGTCACAAAGACGATTGATATCTACAACAATTTCTCCCTCAAGAAAGTGTTCTCCTAGGAATCAAGTCAAACTCTTTGATTATTACTTGACTCATTTGGCTTATGTCACTAGATAATTGATACTACTTACAACAATTTTTTTCTTAACAATTATTCCAATGGAAATCAAACTCATGACCTTAATTCTGATACTAATTATTGGATCGAGTGCTTATCATAGATCACCAAAGTTATAGTTAATAGTCAGACAACTCTTTCTACTTAAGAGTGTAACAATCCAAACGTCGTGATTTGATGATGATTTGACTCATCTGACCTTTGTAATATGACAATTGATGCATCTTGTAACAAGTATTTCTTATTAAAAATATTGATACAATCACCATTATTTTTCTCAAGAATATCAACCATTTCTAGGTTGAAATATATAATTACCACTTAATCTTAGCAATCTTGAGCAAATATCAAAAGTCCCAAGTTTAGCCTTTGATATTCATAATCCAAGGTACTACTCTAAATTATTCTTGGCATTCTCCTTTTCTGCAGTCTAGTTATTCAGAATACTGATGATCATCCCAAGCTATTGATTGCAATGGCAAAGTGGAACAACAAATAAATGGCAAAGCAGGCATGTGGATAAATTAGCATGTGAACCTAACAGTCTTATAGTTAGACAATTCTAATGGTTCAGAATTTAAGACACAATCTAAATATGCAAAGCTATTGAGTGTTTTTGTTCCCTGCTGAAGGATTGTCCTTTTGAAAGTTTATTGACACTCAATGTAGAAAGTAGATACTAAATACCATCAATTGATTCTAAAACATTGAAATAAAACCACATTTAATTAAACTGCAGAGGTATGAAACGAATATATTTTGGACGGAACTAGTGCAGATTTGCTGTTATAGGGACTGATATATTTTGGAGAAAAAATGGAAGATGTAACAGCTGAACTAAAATCTAAGTCCTAGGTGTGCCCCTTTTCTCCAGATTGCCTCAGGTTATCATAAATGAAAGTTCCTAAAATCCAAGCAATTACAGGTTAACGTCTTAAGAAAATACCAAAATATTCCTTAAATTTCAAAAATTTATTTCCACTGTCTTTGACTTTCACGTTAGACTCATTTGCTCACCACCCTTTTCAACCTTTTATTCAGCACTACAGATCTTCTATTGGTATCAATTTGCTTCATCAAAATGTTTCCTTCTTTAATCATATGCAACAAAAGATCAATTTTAGATTTAGAAATCTTGACAAAAACAATTGAGTGAAATGGTCAACAACAAAAATTTATCTAAAAATGTTCTACTAATATATTTACACTTATTATCCCCCAAATACAGAAAAAAAATGTCAATAGATTGCAGCAACTTCCAATTGAGAATGGGAAAAGAAAAAGCAAAGAGAGTTGTTTATTATTATAGTGCTTCATAAAGAGAGTAAAAAAAAGTGAAGAAAAACAGGTTGTGGAATCTTTAAAATTGTCTTTCTCAATAACCATATATTAACTTGAGTGAAGGAGTGAAGGAGAAGTTGCCACTTGCCATGCCCTATTATTTGGATTCCTTTTGTAAAACCATGATAACTTTCTACAAGCATGTGCTTCTCACAAAAGTCCATAGCAAAATATTCTTCAACCACTATAGTCAGGATTCAAGCAGACAATTAATCATGCTCTTTGATCTTGTAAGGATCAATTTCCTATAATTAGTAGTTTAGGTATTCTCACTAACATTATAATCCTAGTTATTCATTAAGAAAAGTCCATGGACATGTTTACATGCATAACTGAGAATTTATCCAAATCTTAATTTTACTATGTTGTGAAAGAGTGGATAACTTCTTTCACTAAACCTAAGCTTAGTTGAAATGTGTTAGAATGTCAATCAAACTAAACTTGTGTGCTTTTCTATTCATTTAGAGTGTAATATATGGATAAATTTACATTGAAAGCATACACATGCACTCCAACAAACAATTACAACACAAAAACCTAAGATTTTTCATGGCATGTTACACCTTACAATAGCAAACTAATCATACTTCTCCCTCCACAAGTACACAAGAAAGAAGAGCCAGGAGGTGGCCAATGCAATGTCCCCAACAGCATGTCTAGGCCAGTCATGGGCAAGATCTTCAAGCTTCCTCCCAAAGTAGAATCTCCACACTGCCATAGATATGTGAAGAAACACACACCCTTTGGCAAAGAAACTTTGGAACTCCCAGTCCTTAACACAAGCAACCATGAACACAAGAAACCCAATAGTGAACAACAGCAAGCCAGAGAAGGAATCTGAGGTTTGAATCAGTAACTGATCATGGGGTGTTGACCCTTGAAGCTTGCTTGCAGTCTTTGGTCCATGCCCCAGCACACAAATCTCTTTGGAATAAAACACCATCATGGCTCCACAAGTCAAAGCTATTGCAGAATGCAGAACACATATCAGGAAAAAGCAAGAAGAACCCATTGCTCCAAATTCCAAAAAGCTTACCCTTTTCACACTCAATTCAGCCTCTTCCCCAGTAAAGGCAGTTGAAATTTCAAGCTCTAGTTACTTATTTCACTTACCTTTAGTAATAGCAATAACAACAATAGAACCAAACCTGTGACATCACCAACCCTGATTCTAGTTTGAAGCATGCTAACTTTTTTGTCAGCACCCTTTAGAATTTCAACCATAAGAAACCAGAAGATGCAACAGATCACGGCTCAGTCCACTCAGCTTTTCAGACATGGTATCAAAAGGATGCTGAAGTTCACCTTGATCACAACTTGTGGACAAATTTCAACAAACCAATTTCAATTTGGAACATAAAGTGTGCTCATCTTCAGTGTAAATAAAGGCTAAGAGGACTTACATATACAGAAGGAGAGGGGAATAGATGATTAAGTTTATACAAAGATCTTGATGAAGCAAAGTTGATTGTTAAGTTACCATAAATGCCTCATAAATTGAATCCATATTTCATGCAGATATTGCCATGCTTTTCTGGTGGCCTCCCTTCTTGTTTGTTCTACTAGGCAATTCATTGAATGGTTGGTGGGTCATAGAAATGGGTCGACATGAGATTATTCAGAAAATCTTGTCGTTATATTTGGTCTTTTCAAACTTGTAGGCCATATTTTGTATATTTGTCAAAATACTAAAGGGCCTTTCATGTGTAGACATCATTCATAATTTTGTGCTTATTTAATCTTACGGATAACTATGCCAGAAATCTATGATCCGCCACCCGAATTCTATGTTTCTTGTTTGTTTTGTTGTGAGTGTGTCAGTGTGTGAGAAATTCTACTCCTATATACTTTTATAATTGGGAGAAATAAAAATGAAAGACGTGGCGGAGAAAGATAAACAGGGAAAAAAATTAACAAAAATTTATCAAAATATATTGTGGGAGTAATTAATAATTGTATATTCTTAGAATAGTTATCTATAATTACATAAAAAGAACAGTTATATGTGTATATTCTGATAAGATATGATCGCCGTTAATTAAACGAACTTCGTAAGGGTATTTTTCTCTCATTTTTTTTTCTTTAGAACATTGATTACTTTTGAACGAAAATTAAGGTTTTGTTTTCCAATTCTAAATCTCTTTTATTAATTTTGTTAAGATTTTGAACGGAAGTTCACATTCTCTAGTAAAGAATTTTACAATTTTGAATTCATCTTTAAAATCTATAGAATTGATAATAAGATGTTGAAATTATCTATTAGCGATGGAGAAAGTGGGAAAAGTATCTTTAAAAGGTATAATAAGTTATCCATAACAATATAATCAAAAAAGGGAAATAAAATTTCTAAAATTGGAAAAAGAAATTTTTAATTTAAGCATGTCTCTAAGAGTATAATTTACTTTTATAAATATAATTGTATATATTTAGGTGTCATTGGTGTCACTTAGAAAAGGAAAAAAAATAAAAAAGATGTAAAAAGTTGAAGAATGTTTAGTTGTAACCTGAAAATATGAAAGTTGTAAGTTTGTCAACGTTTCAAGAATATTGAAAATGGAGAAAATGTCAAAATTTGACTAATCCAAATATGGAATATGATAAGATTTGTTTAAAGAGATTTTTTAGAACAATGGTGTTCGGATGTTTTAAGTTTGAGCTTGAGAAAATTGCCAAGTGTTGGAATATACTTGAACAATGAAATACAGAATTTATATCTTTTTCTAAAAGTAGTTACAAGCTATTTTCGAAGACCCACGTATCAAGATAGTTAAATATCAAACAATTGTACTATTAATGTATATGTATATTTTATTTTACGACCATTAAGAGTATAAATAGCGAACCATCCAAGTTTTTTTCCTAGGTTAAAATTCTTTCAACAACTACAACATCTTCTCATTTATCCCTTCATGCAATCTCTCTTTGTTCTTGCCAATGATCACTAATTCTAATTTACAACCTTTTTTTTTTTATCTTTGTAAATATATTTTTTAAAACATGGTGATGTCCTAAAAAAGTGTGTCCGAAAAACAATGGCCCAGCTTCAAACCAGCTTGGGGCTTGGCCTGGGAAGACATTTTATGGATAGCCCATGATATTTTCTATTTCTATTTTATTTTAAATTTGTGACATTCCTCAATAAAAGGGTGGGAATCGGATCCTACCTCTGAATCAGATATACATGAGATATTTCTTCTTAAAAATCAATCTTTTTTGTCTTAACATAGATTTTTTCCAAGTTTAATAAATCAATTCCTGATCTCACTCACAACACTATGATTTGCACTAACACAGTAAGTTTTTCACAATAAGAGTCCACACGAATTTATTAAACATAAATCATCCCTTCAACTCTTGAGAACATAATTACTCCATTCTAAAATTTATATATTTACAGCAATTTTATGTTTCTTAGAATCTATTTCTCTAATCGAAAGATAACTACTTATATATAATTATAATTTCTTATAACTACACTATTTGATAATTTCATTTTTAAACATTCTTGTAAATAAAGATATTTAATTTTAATGAATGGAGTATAAATTGTTCTATATGAACATCTAATAGAAAACTATATACACCGTTCATCTTAATGCATGTCCTGTTTTACTTATTTTCGGGAGAAAACAAACCAACATTTAGTCCACTTTAGAGAAGATTTTCTTTTTCAGACAACTAATCTTTCAAAAACTCTATTATAATAATAATTTAAAAATATATTTATAAAAGATAAATCTAACCATACACGCTGTTTTTCTCCACACGCCAATTTTTATTTCTGTAATTTTTCAAGCACCATTAGGAACATCCAACAGAAACTCATTAACAGCAGCCAAACACGTTCTACAACTATCTAGCAACGGTAGGCCAGAGGAGAAAAAATGAGTAATAATTCAAATGTGCAAAATGCACTACAGAGAACCCCCTTTTTTTCTTTCCGTTTGGAAAAAGGTGGTAAAGATCTTATCGGTTACATCAAAGATATTTACAACTCATTAAGCAACAGCTTCAAAATTGTTGGGAGCTCTTCGAAGTATAAATTTGCAACAAAGAATGCATGCATTTACACTTAATAAAAAGAAAACAAAAAAGCCTCGTGGAAGAAGATAACACTAAATCAAAATGTGGTTCATAACAGTGCCGAATACCCTATGACGATGCTTTGGACCTGATCTCCTTTCTCCTCTGCCACGTCTGGGATGATTCCTCATCTGCAACTTGTTATAATAAGAAGCAGGTAGACTAGGACGCCGTGTTACAACAGCAGGTGGAGGCATGTGTTCCAATATGTCTCTATGGTAAGCCTAATGGAATTCATCACAAAACGCCAACATCAAAATCCAAATCATTGAAGAGGAAATAAACCACATGCTAAAAGACCTTCAGTTATTTTTCATAAGAAATGGAAGTACAGATTTTTGGAAGTGCATGTTGACTTCAAAAACTAGTAGGTTTTTTCTAACAACTAAACACAAGTACAAGGCAAGACGCAAATACAAACCTGTATCACAAAGTTACGTCTTTCACAATCCATAAACATGTTAATACTCCAACCAGTTTTTGCCATTATTTTGTCTCTTACTGTGGAAAAGCTTAATTGATCCCTGGAAGTAAAGCGATCAACTTCGTTGAACCATAAACAAGTAAATAGATTTGTAATTGGAATGTGCTCTCTTATGATAACACACCCTTCAGGAACATCTGCACAACTCAGCCATAAGCAATACTTCAGATTTTTAAGATGGAGGAACCAATTATATGCAAGCACAGGCACAAGCATGAAGACATATGAAGGCATGAATATATAAAAAAATTTCCTACCACTAGTTATAGGAAGCTTGTCTCTGGAATAATGAGTTAAACCATCGTATAATCTATAAAATTGAATTTGGTTATCAATGGAAGCATTTTCATATTTTCCAGCAGCTTTATTAGCCTCAGCTTCAACAAATACATCAAAGCGTCTATAGTGTCTTGAAATCGCAAAAGTAGCATTTGGGCGCCACAAGAACCTGAAGGATATGAAAGGCAATGATAATGAAGATATTATAAAAATACCCTTACAATTTATGGTTGATATCCTTACATATATTGTGCTATAAAATAAAGCCAAATGACTAAGATATTAAATTAAATACTATCATTTTCCATTTAATACCATCTGTTTTAACTCCTTAGCCATTGTCCTGAAGATAGCTATTAACGATGCTCAAGTTACCTCTAGTTCACCAAAAGTAAAGATAATAAGCGTCATTTGATCATATCCTTACATAAAAATAGAGATCAGTGTCTTTATCGTTTAATAAGAAGATTCATGTTATAATGTTGGAATGTGGATTGATAACTATTTATAAGATTTAACAAAATATTCAGTTCTTTTTAGAAAACATCAAGAGAACTATTTGAAATTTCGCTTTACTATATATTATAGATGATAGCATAGCTTGCTAGATTCTGACTGTACCATATCAAATAGTAAAAGATATGCACATGTATGATTGAAGCTGGAAATAGTGAATAAAATTCACAACCTAGTAAGTAAATCTTTTAAATATATAGTTATTATTATAATATCTAAAACTTGCCAAATCAAAATCAATATACAACTAAATAAACAAACAAAATCATATATTTTCATCAGAACACAATTTGGAAGCAAACAATGTCATTGTTTATTCTCAAGTCTAAATGATGGTAAATAGAATAAATAATAGCAAATAAATTTTTATCCCACTAAATACAAAACAAATAAAAAAACCAAATTAATGTTTAATAAAATAGAGAGCAGAGATGACTTTTACCTCTCAAGAACTTGATATGGATCCACGACGAGCTCAAGCTTCCCATCAATCCATATAGAATATCGGGCATTAGGGAAGATCCTATGTAAAAGAAGCTTTGGAACCTGCAATAAGTTTAGCGGCTCGTGAGACCATATAAAGTAAGTTCCAGAAAGGGGAATGTGTAAAAAAATCTTCTTCAACATCAGTAGAATATATATCTAATTATTTTGTTAATACTTCATAAAAAAAACAATAATTCAGAATTCCTTCTCACAATATTTTTTTAACCGATTCATTTCCCTTTCCTTTTCAGCTTTCGGAACAAGTTTTTATGAGATTTAAGAATTATAACACTAATTACTCTGGTACAAAACAGTATACATTATGAAATCAAATGCTACATATTAAATTCCTCATGTTTAGGGTATGGAAGCCTCAACTCTTTGCTTAATGAAGTTCTGTATACGTGCTTTAGAACAAAAAACCATTTCATAGTACACACAGAGGTAGGTAGAACCAAAAACCAACCTCTGCAATTAGTTTAGACTTTAGAGTAAGAGAGTCGTAACTATAGCTACCAACTACAATTTTATACACTCTGATTATGTTATTAATACTGTATCAACAAGTAAAATCATTTTCCCAATCATAAAACATGGTGAAATGTGGAAGAAAATGGAAATAAACAAAAATAAGGGCTGAGCTTAGGCCAGAAATCAGAAGCTTCAATTGCAAAGGGGGACTGTATCTAGAAATCACAGAATATCTGCTGAAAATGGTACGACTTTCAAGAATGCGAATGATAGATTTTACAATAATAGATAGTGAGTAGCAAAAGGTAAGCAATCAACCTTTCCGTTACGCCGAGAATCAGTGTAAGGAATATTATGGACAACAATGATTCTCCACAATCCAACTCTCCTGCTACTACTCAAAATGCTGGCATTCTTCATATACATTTCTGTTTCTTCATCAATGAACATATAGAAAGGAATGTTTCTCTTTGCTTCTGCACTGATGTTCGTGGGCTGCTGTATAACATCATAGTTTCCTGGCATAGATGGAAGGGAGCTATGTGAAGAAGAAAACAAACAAAAAGATGTATCTCTGTAGGACATTAGTCATACGCCATACCAAATATGGCAGATGCAACAATGACATCATGGTACTTATCCAACTCTAAGAGATCAGCCTCGTCAAAATCAAAACCAGTCTGGCGACCAGGTCTGCTTCCTTTGACAAATCTGATAAGAATTTATGCCAATGCAGGAAAAGGAATAAAAATACATTCAGTAAACAAAACACTAATACTAATGCGGGTGGCCTTTAAAAATTCTTCCAGGAATATTAATCTCTATTGTGAGAAAATTAAATAAACTAACAAAAATGAACTAACCCGCAATGCACTGTCATGGTCTCTCTTATATCAAAAGCAGCATCCCTTTCTTCCAGAGAAGGGAATCCACCAAAATCAGAGCCACCAAAATCAGAGCCATCATGTCCTTCACTTTGAATTGAAATTTTATCATGCACATATGTCAAACTACGAAGTATAGGAGATTTTGATGGGGAAATTGGCATACTAGCTATAGCTTGCTCCACTGGAATATAACACACTGGGCATGCTGAAAAAGAAGAGAGCAAGAACCCGATTAAAAAGAATTCCAGAGGGATAATAACTAAATATGCAGTGTGTGTACATGAAAATAAGATGCTATTACCCATATTCGAGATAACAGTTTGAGTTAAGAAATGAAAACAAGGCCAACGGAAAAGTAAGGCTTACGGCGTGGTCCAGTTCGTCTTCTATCAACTGGTGGAGGAGGAGGAAATGCAAAATGGTCACAACGATGTCGCCAAGTAGGAAAAGATACCCTTTTGCCTTTCGACTTGGACAAGGACAGTGAATTAGGAGCAGGAGGTGGCCTAGATGTGCTTCTGTATCTACTTGTCAATGAGAACACTCTAGAAGAATTAATATCCAGGGACTTATCTTCTACTACTCCTCTAGGTCTTAAAATTCCATACCTAGTAATGGCATAAGATCTCGTATCTTCAATTTCACTCGTGATGCTTCCACCTAGTTCATCACAATGCCAAAATACATAATAAAACATACAGATTTTTAATTGTAGATAATTGAAACGTTAAGAAGAAAGACATGCATAAGACCAGGGAAAGTCCTAAATCAAAACACTATATCTCAAATGATATCTTAAATCTTAACCAATATAACTTCAACTTTAGAAAGGAAAACATAACAATTAAACAAACAAGACATGAACTAGACAGTGCCAGAAAGATCAAAACTGAAACTCATTATACTATCACTTATTTATCTTACAAATTTATAAGATGCAAAGTATCATTGAAATGATAGCAAACGAAATTCTATGCTACACCATAGTACTTCCTCCATCCTACAATGACTGGAAGATTTAGCCTTTTAAAAAATTCAAAAATAGATTGTGTTCTCACCTTTCAAGCATTAATATTTTTTTCTACTTTTTCCTAAAGTTAATTATTTTCTCTATTTCAATAAAAGTAATGTATTTATTGAAGAGTAATAGTGTGTTATTGGATGAAAAAATTTACTACATTAATTTCATTTCATAGAGAATTTTAAATGTTTTGTGATAAAATATGTTGTTTGGACGGAGAGTTTTAAAAGAAATTGAAATTCTAGAAATTTCTAAAAGTAATTTGACTACTTAAAATTACAGAATTTCAAAAATTTAAAATTTGCCATATTATCTCTTTTGTGAAATTTATGTTTCTTTTCTTCATACTCTCTTCTTGACTCGGCCTTGGCCAGAACATCATGACTCCTCAGATTGGAACATCATCAATTCAACTAAAACAAGAAATTTGTCAATTCGGTTGAGGTAAGAGTTAGCTTGACATTTTTTTCCGACTGACTTCGACAGGTTTCTTTCAAGCTGAAGTCAGTTGTAGTTTTTCTTATACCAGCAATAGAATTTTTTTTTTTTTTTGGTCGATATAGGACAATGTCATTTCTCAGTCAATGTGAGGTAGAGTATTTTTAGTTAACATCAGTAATGTTTTTAGACTGATGTAAACCACACATTTTTTCAATTGATGACAATCAGGTGGCCTTTCAGTCAATGCTGATCAAAGATATTATTCGGCCAACAAGGTCACAGGTTATTTCTCAATTGGCATTAGTCAGAACATTGACAGACTATTTCTCAGCAATGTCAAAGAGACTATTCTTTAACCAGTATAAGTCAAAGATTTTCAATCTATATCGATAGGGGTTATTTTCCGATCAGTATTGCTGGAATTATTTTTCCACTTAAACTAGAATTATTTCTCAATCGACTTAAGTTAGGTTTTTATTTTTCAATGGATGTTAGCCAGATTTTTTTATTATTGTAGCTATTTTTTGGTCGATGTTGGCAAGACTGTTTCTGAATTCACGTCACTAATGTTATATTTTGTCCATGGTCAAGGTTTCTTCTAACGTCGACTTGATAATCTTTTGACTAACCTTTACTATAACTGTTTTTAGCAACTCAGTTGGGGATATATTCAACCTATATAAGTGAAAAGGTTGGCAAACAAAACCTAACCACTATCCTAAAAAAGTAATCTCGATCAATGATAGTCAAGATAATTATATATGACATCAATTAAAAATAGCATCTACCGATGTCACTTGAAATAAATCAGGTCAATGTGAAATGAAAAAATTTGACGACTTCGGTAATATTTTTTGAATTATGAAGCATTGTTTGATATTAAAATAAACCTTTTATATTGGGTGATAATTCAAAAACTTTATCCAGACAGAAAAATAAAAAATTCAATAAATTTGAATTGTTTTATCTAAATAAAACATTTAAAAATTAAGAACATAATTCAAATTCAATATTATAAGACACTCTAAGACTATTTTAGTAAAACTGTTTCAGGAAAGGACAATTTTTTGGTGTTCTTAGTACGTGTGAAAGAAACTTAAATTGGTCTGATTGTAGAATGGAATGAGTATATTATACAGATGCAAGGCAAAGTGTTTGAAGAGTTAAAAATGTATTCCCAAAAATGTGAACCTGGAAATGGAATATTTCCATGTTCTTCATTATCTTTGAAAAATTATTCCTACGACTGTGTTTGTTTCAAGGAATGAATTTTTTTATTTTTTTTTTTCTGCACAAGGGATGAACATTTATTCCCGGGGATATAATTTCCATGTTTGTAATGAGTTTTCAAAATTTATTCCCATGTACCGTTTCATGTCTGAGAAAGTAACATACTTCGTTTTGCTTCATTTTTAATATGATGAGGAGTGAGAAAGTTATATTCCAGAAGAAATAGGGAATTATTTTCTAATCTAATTATTATTTGCATTTATATTCTTAGTTTTTATTCTAATATTTTAAATTTTGAAGAAAATTCTGGGACTGTTAAAACTTAAACGATCATAGTCTTAAAATGTTTTTAGGAATATTATCCCTATATATAATATTCTTAGAAATGTGATAGGAAATGTATTATTATACCTCTAAACAAACACACCTTGAGTATTGATCATGTCCTAAAAGTATATATGTGGCATTTCCCTTCATGTTTATTCCCATAGTGAAGGATGAAAAGGTTATCATCTAACCCAATCACAACTTACTCATCCCATCTACAATAACTACACTTCAAACTAGAGTCATATAGACCGCGAGTACATTTCTACTTACTTTTATTCTAATTATTTTGAATTTTAAATAATATTCCTAGGAGAATTAAAATCGAACCAAACCTATTCTCGAATCTACTCAAAATAAAATTAAGGACAAGTAGATATATAAGTGCTGTTGTCAGTAATATTGTCTAATCAAATTGGAATTTCACTTTGTAGTTGAGAATTTCAGTAAATGTCTGATTCAAATACCGCACCAACCGTAACTATCTACATACTCTAAGTTTTGTCCTAAAAATTAATTAATGGTTCTAATATTCATAGAAATGTCATTGGCATAAATCCAACATAATTATATCTTGAAACGGATGTCAAGAATTCCAACAACTAGACAAAGAATATCTACAATAAGCAATTTCAATCCAGAGAGAACATACTTTCTAGAACTATAATGGTCTCATCCAATTCTTTTGAAGTATCATTAATTATTTCTAGTAAATTGAAAAAAAAAAAAAAAAGTGTCCGCAATTGGCCTCTATCATAAACATGTGTGGTTTCAAACCATCTAAATCATAGATTCTTTGTAACTCCTTCGATTTACTTAATGTTTTCTCACACGAAAGCAATAAATCAATAAAGCATCTCCAATAGAAACAATTCCTATGAATGGTTTTCTACATTAAAAAATAGTATTTGTTATCTTCATTGTATCATATCACCATTAATTAATTTCCACTCAATTTTACTTTAATAAAAAAAATAAAAAATTATAAACAATTTATAATTTTGTGTTTTCTTAATTTATACTTATTGTGATACATAATAATATCTATGGCTATTGGTATAAAATTTGACAAAATATTATTTTCTATTCTTAAGGAATAGCTGCTTGTAGAAGCAACTCTAGTAGACGAAGTATTTCAAGCAACTCTAGTGGATGATGTATTTCAAGCAACAATTGATTATCCTAAACACACCCTAAACAACTTCTACTGACCATCGAGATGTTCTAATGATTATCAAAGTTTTATTCTTACTTGTTACTTACATAATATATGCTAGAATAAGTGTGAATATTTACGAAAATAAAGTTGGAATCATAGTATGTAGGAGGCATTGATGGGGTGAAAAAGAAAAGAGAAAATATGAAGAGGAAGTAACTAACCTTTGTAAACAGTAAAACAGCCAAAAACGAAAACACAAAGGCCAAGGGCAAACATGAGGAGCATTGCGACCCTGCCTCGCCCAAGGAGCCGGCAAATAAAAAAGAAACCCCTCTCTTTCTCTCTGGGGTTGTAGAGGAGCGTCTTTGAAGGTCTACGCACAAGCATGGGCACAGAAACGTTGCCGTTTTGCAGCGCACCATAGCTCCCCGTGCGCACACCCAATGACACCCCACTCATCGTTCTTCTACCTTCAATACCATCACCTTCCACAACTCTCCTCTCTCTGCTACTACTTCCCAATTCCCCCAACCCCTTTTCTCCACAATGTCAAATTATTTTTAACACTAACAATAATAATCAACAATTGATAACAATTAAAAGTAGTTAAAACACCCGCGAAGTGCCAAACAACCTTAATCTCTTCACATCACGGTGTCTCGCACCCGTTCCAGGGTTCGCGATTCGTTCGGGGAGCTGCATTCGCCAGGTCGCGCGCGGGGTAGCAGAAACGGTACACTGATCGGAGGAGGGTGGGGAGCGACGGGGAGCGGTGGAAACGACGACGTCGGAGGCGGCGTCGGCGCTGTGGCGGTAGCGAGGTGGAATCGGAGATCGGAAGTGGAAATGCGAAATCGTGAAATGTGATTAGCGAGATTGATTGGAGATGGATTGAGGCATAGCGTGAATGGAGGGAAGATGCAATAGACACTTTTACAAGAAGAGATGCAAGAACCATTTTTCATGGGCCCCAAGGCCCAAATTCACGTTCCTCCAGAAACAAAAGTCCAAGTTTACCTTTTCACTCATGTGCATGGCCCATTCATCCATGCAAACCAAACTTTGATTTTGATATTAGAAAGAAGTATTTTTTTTCAAATTTTAAAATGAGATATGAAAAAGGTATTAAAATTAGCTATTTTTGTGTAAATTACTTTAATAGATTACATTTACCATTTTTTGTTATTTATTTAACACTTTAAAAAAAAAGTTAGATGATTTCTTTACTAATGACACCACCTTCAATCTATATTGAATTTATAGATCTTCTTTCTAATATAGTATTTAATTTTTTCATCTACTCAATATAAAATAAATTCACATTTAGTATATCTAACATAATTAAATATGAATAATTTGTAGTAAACCCTAGTATTTGAAAATTGGTTGGTTATAAAACACTAGTATAAAAATAGTGTGGACTTTTTTGCTCAAGACTAAGAAAGGGTGGGTTAAAGTTTACCAAATGTGGATGTAAAGTTAAGTGCTACCAACCATAGTAATTACTCGTTAGCTCAATAAAACCTTTGTCGCTTTTCAAAAGGCAAACCAAACTTATTTTCAGTTTTCTTCTCCAATTTTGCAACTATCTCAACTTTCTTTTCTGCCATCTCAAAAATGTCTACAGTGCACTAAGATTTCTATTATAGGAATTAAAAAACGAATAATGAACATTTGAGAATAAAAATCGTAATAGATAAAAAAAAATTGATATATATATATATAAGTAGTTATGAGTAATTTCAACCCCTTTTTTTTCTACTTACGTAAGAAAGTGGCGAAGACAAAAATTAGAGGTAATGTTCATTCATATAATTGATATAATGATTATACAGAAAGTTGTAGCAAACACACTAATGTACTTGCAAGTTGAAGCGTAGAAGTATAGAACGCAAAGATAAAAAGTTGAGAGTACTTTGTGTTGTGACCAAGAAAAGAAAGATGACTTTTTTGTGGCACTTGATAAAAATCTTCAACTTGGTGCAAATCATTTGGGCATGAGAAGTGGTAAAAAGGGGTAGACACTTTTGTCATGAATGAAAGGTTTTGAGGAGTGTGAAGTGAGAGAGAGAGAGATAGAGTGACCACTTAGCTGAATTGGTAATCATAAGCTTAGTTGAAAAACATGGTTACCAAATGCAACTACACCATTTCCAACTATATATAAATGCCAAACAAGATTCATATCACCATCATGGTCTTGGAAGCTAATGATGCTCTTTTAAGACCCACCTAATTCAAATTCCTTTATATACTTTCAAATGCTTTTTTTTTTTCTATTCTAACTTTGGCCACTCTATAAATGCGTTTAGTACAGTTAATTAGAGTGGTTGCACATTGATCTGGAAAGCAATCAAAGCATGGTCTTTTCATCATTTTATTATGTAGAATGAAAAAACAAAATTGTTGGTTTTTCATTTTTGTTTTGGGAATGTTGATGGTGCATTTGGGTTGTATGGGCATGGAAAACCAAAACAAAAACAGAAAATGATAAAGACAATGAGATGCACACAAACTTAGACCTAGAAAAGCTAATGACAGAGTCTGTCCCAATCTGGCTTTTTGTGTGTGAGCATTTGACTTTGTGTATGCATTATTAAAACAAAATTGGGGTTGTCCATTGGGTAATTACAAGGCAAAAGTTTATGATTGTTAAGAGGTTGATCTTATGTTGGAGGCCATGAAGACACATGCAACACAGTGGACCCCTTAGTAACCATGCCCATAACTTAAAAAGGGGACCCCACATACCCCTTACATGTCTCAATGGCACAAGGCAGGGACATAAATTTCACCCATGAATGAGTTATTTGAAAGACTGTTGAATATTAAATGGCCCTGAACAAGTGTTGTGTGAGGTGGGTCATGGCAAAGGGTAAGCTCACATTCACCATGCACATCTTCCTCTTCTTGTGTTCTTGGAATTGGAAAGATTGGCTTGGTTCACATCTCTATGTCCTTCTTGGATTCTCACCATTGGGACTTCTTCTTGTTTAGTCACTTCTTGCTCATTCTGTTGTCTAGTCACTCATATATTCCTATCCACTCAACACCATCAACTTTATTCCATTTTAAGATATGGGGATTCGGTAAATATCAAACTCAATCAAATCCTCAAACATTTTAATCTTCATTATTGCTAATATTTTCTTAATAATTTTTTATTAAATAATATTTTTTTTATGTTATGATTAATTTCATCATTCCATACCTTTTTATCAGATCTTTTTATATTAATAATAAGATACTGACAAAATCAATTTATAAAATTATCATAACTTTTAATAATAAAATTTTGAGATGTCAGTTTTTCTTTAATTTATATATTATGAATTATTTTTAGATGATACGAAAATTTTAATATCTTTATTTTATGTCGATATTATTTTAATTTGTTATTGTCAACCTAAAGAAAATTGTTAGAAAATTATAAAAGGATGAAATTGGCCATAACATAAAAAATATTATTTAATAAGATAAAATTATTAAGAAAATATTAGCAACAATGAAAATTAAGAATAAATTTAAATTTAATTCATTCTTATAAAAATCGTCTTATAAAATAAAAATTAGCCTATTTGTATAGCATGAATTGTTTTTATTCGTGGTTGATATGAAATATTCAAGACTGATTTTATAATTCTCAAATTTGACTTCAATAAGGGTCTGTTTGGGTCTGTTTGCTTGAAGACGAGGATATGCAACGATGGAAGACTTGCGAAAAAAGTGCAATAATCGATGAATAAAAAACAATTAAATACAAAAAAGGAGAATAAATTTTGCATCTCGCATTTCTTCACAATGCTGATATGATTCGGACTGAAAGTTTAAAAACAATTAAAATAACATTATTTGTATATAATTTATGTTATTATTAATTTATTTATATTATTATTATTATAAAATAAATATGATTAATTATATAATATAAATTGTTAAGTATAATAAAATATAAAATATTATTATATTAAAATAAAATTAATTAAATTATAAATAATAATAATAAAATATTGATAAAAATAAAAAATAATAATAATAAATTTAAAAAATAATAATATTATTATTATATATTTTTATCTATTAAAAATTATTTTATTAATTTTATCTATCACATTATTCACAAATTTTTATAAACTCTCTTCTTCTCTCATCATTTATCTCTTCATCCAAACCATTTCATTTCCTTCTCAAATCTATTCAAATTCGCTTTCTCAATTTATCGTTCGGGAACTAGGATATAACAAAAATTTAGGATTCATATTTTGAAGTCCTACATCTTATTTAGAGATATGTATATTAAATAGTAATATGAACTTTATATATTATAATGTTATAGATAAATACAACATCATCATCCGTAGACAAATATGAAGCAAGAAGCAAATTTATAAGGTGGTGTGAGTTTTTCAGAATGCATGTGATGTGCTGTGTACTTCTGTTTATTTTATTTTATTTTAATAATAGAAAACCGAAAGAAATAGTAAAAACAGGAAACAAGTTCTATTGGTAGGGCGTGATGCCCCAAAACTGAAAACGACATTTCAAGAGAATTTGTTAAGCCAAAACGATCGAAGAATATTTTGTGTTTCTTTTTTATCTTATTTAGTAAAAAATTCTGAGAATATGATTGGAGGATGGATTTCTACCGTTGGATGATACATAGATCCAACGGATAAGCGTGTTAAGAGGAACGAGTGGGGCCCTTGATTTTACTCACTCAAGCGCTGGATTTTACTTACGGTGTGGATGCCGTAACTGCGTCAACCCAACCAATTTTACAAAACACTTTTTTTTTTTTTTTTTGTTATTAAGAAGAGTACCATACAAATATACATATTTAATATACTTTAAACCATTCATCAAAATTTATAAAAATATATAAGTTACGGACGAATTTATTCAAAAAGAATGAAAACCCTCGGATTTTTATATATTAAAAATAATCTAAATGATGTAAAATGAAAAGAAAAAAAGATAGCTCTAAATGGCTCAAATAACTTTTTTTTATAAGCAAAAGAATGTATGGAATAAAAAAGTATAAAAGGGTGTTTTAACCCTTTTATAAAATTTAATTCAAATATAAATCATAATAAAAAATAAAGTCAAACTTTAATATATTTCATATTTAAGAAAAAACTAATAATTATGGAACACTTACATACTAAAATGCATAAACAAATACAATATAAAAGTATTGTTCCTAAAAGTTATTATAAATTGAAATAACCCAAAACAATTCCTAATTCATGAATAAATTAAATAACACTATTTAAAAAACCAAGTATGCAATATAATGGTGATTTAATTGCAACTCTCATTAAATAACTATTTGTTATTCCACAAGTGAAAAATATAATTATACTAATATTAATACGTCTTAGTTGTACCAAGTGATTATATAATGGGATTATGACATATTATATTTTATTTTTGAAACATTTATGAAAGTTAAATTAACAAAAAGTTATGATAATATTCGGATCAGAATAATGATTTAGGATAAATATGCAATTACTTTTATATAAATATATCCTAATGAAAGTAAAGTCAGTAAAATCAACGTATAATTAAATTTTAAATTTATTTTAATGGATTGATCTCACAATGTTTTTATTTCAGATTTAATATGTGGATTGAATATTATTTCCACTATAAAAATTTAAAATTAATACTAATCTAAAGTTATTGGTTTTATATATATTTAATGTTTTGAGCGGACAAAGTTTTGTTAATGCTTCTTTCATTTGGTTTAGATATAAAAAATTATTGACTTTACTGTGGTTAGAATATATTTATATAAAAGGTGTTGTATATTTATCCTAAATCATTATTCTTATTTAAAAATGATCATAATTTTTTTAAGTTTCATAAGTGTTTCAAAATAAAAATATAACATTTTATAATATCATCGTATAGTCACTCAGTACAACCAACATATATATATTAAGATATATTATAAAGAAATTTTCATTTTGTTGATATTATTTATAATGTCCTATATTCTCGTAATACATGATATAACATGTCATGCAATACTAAACTGATAAACTGATAAACTGATTTAAATTAAAACATTACAACAAAATCTTAATTTACATACAAATTATTATATACAAATTTTTATTCGTAGATAAATCTAGTATTACATACAGATTTTACATAAAAGTTTGTTATATATAGATTTTACATATAAATTTACTACATACGGAATTTATATATAAATTTATTATTTATGAATTCAGAATAATTACATACAAATCTAAATCTGTATATAATTATCTACGAATTTTATATACAGATTTAACATATCGATTTATTACATATGGATTTTACATACAGATCCAAATTCATATATAATTACTTACTAATTTTTCAATAACTAATTTTATTAAAGTTACAATTGTTATTATCAACATTATTATTACTTTTAATATTATTATTAATTATTATTATTATTATTATTAATTACATTGATATTATTATTATTAAAAATTAATAATATTATTAAAATTGGTATATATATATATATACTATTAACTTATATAATTAATAATATTACATTTATTTTTATTTTTATTACTTTGATTCTTATTATTATTATATTATTACAGTAATATTATTATTATTTATTAATATGATTAATACTAATAATAATATAATTACTAATATTATTATATTTAATCTTAATATTAATGTTATTAAGAATAATAGTATTAGTATTATTAATATTGTTATTAATACTATCATTAATATTATTAATAATAATATTATTATTTTAATACTATTAATATTATACTTATTAATATGATAAAAATAATAATTACAAGAGTCATGATAAGAATATTACTAATGAGTATATGATGGCAAATTTGGTGCTGGCAAATTTGGTGCTGGTGTAGTAGTTATGACTTTGTATGTATGCTGAAGGACCTGAGATTGAATTCTCGTGTTAACGCTTTGGGATGAATAATAATGTAAGTATTATTAATAATAAAAACATAATAATAATTCTAATAATTGTAAATAATATAGTATAATAGTAGAAATATAATAATAATTATTAATAATAAATAATTTTTAAAAAAGTATTTTATACTTATATACAGATTAATCCGTATGTAATTACCTATGAAAAATTTCGTATGTAAAATACGTGTGTAACATCCGTATGTAAATTACCTATACGGATTTTTGTCCGTATGTAATCCGTATATAATTTTGAATTACATATGGATTTTATTCATTACATACGGATTTTTGTTGTTGGTAAATACGATTTTTCTTGTAGTGTATAACATCTATATAACTTATATATACATTTAGTTATTACATATATCATTTATTATTTACATTATATATAATAATATATATTAACTTGATCAATAAAGCATATGTTAATCGTATAATGATTATATATCACAGACACCTCATAATTTTTAAATTATATTGTTGCATTGTCAACAATATAAAGTTATTTATCAACAACACCCTAGTCAACAATCTCAATTGAACATCGTCAACAAGGTATCGTACTTTTTACTCATATTCTCAATATACAATGTAACCACCACAAAATAACTTTTGAAATATATGTCAATATTAACTATGTCACATCAAATACTAACGTCTGTTATAGGAAATAGTAGTTCATGGTCTAATTTATCCAAGCTTAATGTATGAAGATCATAAAATTTTTTCATGACCTGATATCTTAATTTGTGTGACCAAACCAATAGTGAATTTAAGATATCTCTTTTACCTAATGAGCTTACATGTATAACATTTTGCCATAAAGGTCAATACCACCCTAGATTATCCATAACATATCATACATATATATTTCACCTCATATATCCATACCTCATAATAATTTCAATTTATCATTATCATCATATACATTAATATACATATCATACATTAATTACATATCTTACTTATGTATAATTAATATATCAAATTTTACATGGTGACCCATACTTAGTGCAAACACATGTCAACAAATAATACATACATATACAATTAATCATCATAATCATTAAATAATATAATATTGACACACATGTCTACAATCTTTGCATCTATCATCACTATAATTCATATGTAACAAAAAGAATATCTATTGTAAATAACAACATGTTGCTTAAGCGATGTTTATTTCCCCACCATTGAAAATAGGTCACATCACTTGAGCGAATAATGTAATATTGGATTGTGTTCTCCTCAAGTTAGAGTTCATACTTCTGACTATATTTGTTATCATATGTTCGTACCTCTTATCCACTTGTTAACACCGAGACATACTAAGTGTTTTGATGAAGTTAACATGGATCAAAACTTGCTAAGTGGATTGCTTGAAGCCATCATGGAGCTCGATGAGAGTTTTGGTGTAGAACTTAGGTTGGGTGTGTGTGAGTGGGCTTTGGTTCAAAACCACCAGTTGCATGATATATCACTTAAGGAAAGCTTCATAAATTCACTTTGTTTTACAAATTAATAATTAGAACTAAAATGAGGTTTAATAGATTTTGAAAAACATATTTTAAGAGTAAAACCAGTTAATTGTTTTCTAGAAATCAATTTACTGGATTTTTTTTGTGTTACAGAAAAATCAATCGATTGAATGTTTGAAAACAATCAATTGAGTTATTGACAGATTTAAAAACTAGTTTTCTTATACAAAGGCAACACACATTTTTTATTGTACCTAAGACATTTGATTGATCAATTGTGATTTTCTAAGAGAGAAAAATGCGCGCAAACTGTGAGAACTTGTTCTACACAATTTACATAAAGAAAAACATAAGAATTTGAATCTTTGAGCTTTGCCTTGAGTGGGTTTCGTGCAATTTTTATTCTGAACCAGAGCTAAGTCTTCTACACTGATTTTTATCTATTTGTAATTTGTTTGTGCATATAAGTATTATTGGTTTCGTTCTGTTTTGATATCTATTGTATTGAGAGTGGTTTGGTTGCAAAATACATAGGGTTTGTGATTTGTAATTGTGTGTTTGTTACTCATATTGCATAGGGTTTGTAATTTGGATTGTGCAGTAGGGTTCTGCATTGTTTTATAACTGCTGTGGGGGTGCAGTAGGATGTGTGTTGCGGAGTGTAGTATAGTGTTGACTTGTGGGGATAAAGGGTAATTGTATTGTATTGAACTGATCTTGGTGATCTATTCAATGGAATTTTTTGCTTGTTGGCAAAGGACTGAACGTAACTTTTGAGGAAGGAAGGGTGAACCATTATAAATCTTTGTATTCTTGATTTCTCTTTCCCTTATCTTGATCCCTTTTTTAATTCTTTATTGTTCATATCTGCTATTGCTGTTTGCGATTTCAGCAGCTGATGGATTCAATTGTTTAATTGATTGCTATATGTTATTGATTTTAGTATTCTATCTTTATTTGATCACTTAATTGGTTTTTTCTGATAAAATAGTTTTCATTAAAGGGAATTTTAGTTTACTGTTTTTTTAGATTGAATAAATTGTTCTATCTGTTATTATTATTTTTGTGCTATCTCAAATTGATTTATTTGTTTAATTGACTGGTTTTAATTTATGACTTCAGTTTGAATGGTTATTGGTATTTATTTGATTATTGTATGCCTTGCTAATTTGAAACTTTATTTAACTCATTATTATTACTATTATTATTATTATTATTATTATTATTTTTATTTTTATTTATTTTATGCTGATAAGATACCATTCTTCATATTGTTACATGTTAAATTTAATAACTCTAATTATCAACATTATCTAAAGCTCATTTGATATATCTAATAGAGGAACAGTTTGGAACAATAAGAATTTCATTTGACAGCTGTTTGATGATGTAAATAAGAGATTTAAACAAGATGGTGATGAATTGAGTATTGAAAATTCTAAAAACATGTAATAATTGTGTCTCTGTCTTTGACTAAGTCAAGCAGAATAATTCACATCATATGCAAGTCATTTGGTTAATATGAAATAACAACCTTTTCAAATTAAAAAATAAAAAACAAAAGTAGATATAACACATAATATAATAATTTTTTAAGCAATATAAATATCATAATTATGTATACTGTAATACAAGTACAACGACAAATGTTTTGCTGCAAACAGTTATAACTTAATATCCTTTAACTAGATTTAGATACCTTAACATCCTTTAACCCTTTAAAATAAGGTTTATAAAGGCAAAGTAAATTGAGGATTGAAATTGCATCAAAAAAATCACTAAATCTTAATTAATTACTTTCAAAAAGAAATTCTTATTAATTATTGTCAAAATATCCTGAACTTAAATTGTTTATGTATATATATATATATATATGATAAATTTATAAAGAGAAATATGTTAGAGAGGATGGACGAGAAATAAATTTGTAGCCAAATATATTATATGAACCTATTTCAATATTTATGAGAAATATTTGAATTGATCTGACATTCATATAACTGATATTCGACTTTTTAAATTAAGTAGAAGACGAGATAAATATTTATATATTCATTCCATTCTCGTTTATATGTTATTTTTTATTTTAAATTATTAAAATATATTTAATTTAATTAGTATTTTATTTTTAAATTTTTGTAATTATAACTTGCTTATTTTTATTTAATATTAAAAAAGAAAATAAGAATTCTTTTGATATTAAATTATTAATAATATTATGTCGTTATTGTTTTATTTTTATTTTATGTAAAAAATATATTCAATATGTGAATGGTTGAAGTATGTGTACTAGTATCTCTATTACTTAACGGAGATAGTGATGGAAATATAATATAAATATTTCATACTTAGCGAATATCAAATATAAAAATAAATATAATTTTTGTTTAAAACAAAAACAAATATAGTTAAATATACACTTATTTGGACTCATTGACATCTCTGCTATAATGATAAGATTAGGCTATATTCTTTTTTAATAACATACATTTAATATTTGTTTACCCAAATGTCTCCGTTGCAGAAAAATATTTACAAAACTAACATATTTTATATTTCTTTCAAAAATACAAGGAGAAATTAGTTACCTGACCACCAATTGCTCAACATTTTTAAAATTTAATTAAATTTTGTTAACAATTTTAAATAATTAAAATCGACTGAAAAAAATATTAATCGATATTTGTGACTAAGTTTTTATTTATAATTTGTTCATAAATTAAGGCTAATAATTATAAATATATATTTGTATGATTATTTAATTTTGTGTATTTTTTTAGTAAATGCATAAAATTAAATAACTCATTTATATTAGTTAATATTTAAGTCAAGTATGGAATTAAAATATTTTTTTTGTAAATTATATATTGTTCATCACAACATTGTTACATTGATTTGTTAAGAATTGAACACCTCGATTAGACGAAATAGTAAACAATCGAATTAAACAAGATCATGCTTCCATAAATTTTAATTATCATAAAGCGAATACAAACTTCTCCTAGTTTATATTATGTTGTTTGCTTTGTTTGTTTAATCTTTCTATTCAATAAACTTGAAACAAAATCAAATCGTATCTTTGTTGGAATTCTTATTACTTTCCAACTCTGTTACACTTTAAAACAAGAAACTCATATCCAAAATAGTATATCAATTTAATAACAGCAACCAAACTATAAATAATATTATTCATAATTAAAACTTAATATTTTACAGAAACATACTATTGTTTTACTCAATATTTAATTTAAAAATGAACTTATACGAGTGAGTTATTCAATTGCTTAATTTTATATATTTACTAAAGAAATACGTAAAATCAGACTTCACAGTGATTTTTTTATATAAAAATTGAGATAATTTTTAAGTTGATGGATAAAATTACTATTAGTTTGGTTTGAGTTATTTTAAAATAAGAGAATTATGAAGGAGTAAAATAAGGGAGATTATGTGTCCTTCACCTGTTTGGTTAAAAGAAAATACACAGAAAGAAGAAATTGAGAAATTCCATTTGGAAAATTCTTCATGATTTAAAGATAATTTGGTGCATTTTTTCATTTTAGATAATTTTGTGTCAAGAAAATAAGTCTTTTTATGAGTTGAAGGGTGTGGAAGAGGTGTAAGAGGTTCCGCCCAATAGTAACTTAATTCGGTAATGAATTAGGAAAATGTTACTTTTGACACTCCTTTTTTTCTTACTTCTGTTTAACACTCTGACGTGTCAAATGCAATCTTGTGTGACAATGAGAGAGAAAATTGCATTTGCTTTGGTTTACGTAGATTAGGTTTGTCCTTTTTCAAGGGTGTTTTTGTCATTTGCATTCAGAAAATATAAGGCAATTTGAGAGGGAAAACCAGATCTGATCTCTCATTTCACTCATTCTCCCGCACGCTGAAGGAGAGAGAACAGAGAAAAACAAGGCTATCTATGTGTCAGTTCATCCCACCATATCTATGTGGTTCACTACGTACATTTAAGTGGTTTGCTACGTTGCCAGTTGCGACACCCATATTTAAAGCCTCAAATGTCAGTTTATCCAACTTCATTTATGTGGTTTGTTACGTATATTTAAGTGGTTTGTTACGTTGACAGTTGTGACACCCGTATTTAAAGCCTCAAATGTTAGTTTATCCAACTTTATCTATGTGGTTCGTTACGTACATATAAGTGGTTTGTTATGTTAATAGTTGCGACACTCGTATTTAAAGCCCCAAATGTCAATTCATCCCACCCTATCTATGTGGTTCGCTACGTATATTTAAGTGGTTTGTTACGTTGACAGTTGCGACACCTATATTTAAAGCCCCAAATGTCAATTTATCAAACTTTATTTATGTGGTTCGTTACGTACATTTAAGTGGTTTGCTACGTTGACAGTTGCGACACCCATATTTAAAGCCCCTAGTGTCAGTTTATCCAACTTTATCTATGTGGTTCACTACGTACATATAAGTGGTTTGCTACGTTGACAGTTGCGACACCCGTATTTAAAGCCCCAAGTGTCAGTTCATCCCACCCTATCTATGTGGTTCGTTACATACATATAAGTGGTTTGCTACGTTGATAGTTGCGACACCTGTATTTAAAATTTGTCATCCTTAATAAGTGGTAATGAAAATTGAATTAAGACATTAAATACACCAATGTCCACGTGGTTGCCTGAGTTAATGTATACAGTTCGATGGGTATAAATTTTGGATAAAAGTATTAAAGCTGGATATAAACTTAGTATATTTGACAATGAATCCATTATGAACAAACATGATAAGCCAACTAAGTCACATTTAAATGAACTTCAGCCATACCATTACATATGTGATTTGAACATTTACCCAGGAAAGAACAACATTGTTTCGTTTATAATATACACTTAATTATTAAACTTTGACAATATATTCGTTCGATGAATGTTATCCTCATGGGTCACCCATCTGTTAACTAACTCTTCCCTGAAATGTTGGATCTCTTTCTAAAAATAACAATCTCCCCTCCTCTCAACCCAACGTGTGTATAACTCTGTTAGCAATTTCGTGCTCAATTTGACTTTGCCTTGAAGGTACATCAATCATGCAAAGGAAGTGTTGGCAACAGAAGCCTTAAGTCTTCCTTAAGCATTGTATTAGCAAGTCCTAGATATGTTATCCTACAACAATGTCGAACACAAGTCTACATAATATAACAAAAGAAATAATCATTTATGCCAAAAAAATACAACTAATCATAATTTTTAAATAATTAACATCGACATTAGGACAAATACCTTTGATCCAGAACTTAGAGCAGTTGTCATTGTTATGCTTGCAAAAGACATGTCAAGAAACAAATTATGTTATTAGTCAATACGTAACCTGTAGTGAAAAAAAATTGCAGCATGTGGAGCACTAAAGGGTTAGCCCAGGTCACATAAGTGATTCGCTGTGTGTAATTTTGGACCACACACATGTGTCTCAGAGGTGGAATGTCTAAGTAGTTAGCTCAGTTCAAATAAGTGGTTCGCTGTGTGTAGTTTTGGAACACACACATGTGTCTTAAGGGTGAAATGTCTAAGTGGTTAGCTCAGTTCAAATAAGTGGTTCGCTGTATGCAATTTTGGAACACACATGTGTCTCAGGGGTGGAATGTGTAAGTGGTTAGCTCAGTTCAAATAAGTGGTTCGCTATGTGTAGTTTTGGAACACACACGTGTCTAAGGGGTGAAAACACTAAGTGGTTAGCTCAGTTCAAATAAGTGGTTCGCTATGTGTAGTTTTGGAACACACACATGTGTCTCAATGGTGGAAGGTCTAAGTGGTTAGCTCAGTTCAAATAAGTGGTTCGTTGTGTGTAGTTTTGGAACACACACATGTGTCTCAGGAGTGAAATGTCTAAGTGGTTAGCTCAGTTTAAATAAGTGGTTCGCTGTGTGTAGTTTTGGAACACACACACGTGTCTTAGGGATGAAAACACTAAGTGGTTAGCTCAGTTTCAATAAGTGGTTTGCTGTGTGTAGTTTTCGAACACACACACGTGTCTTAGGGGTGAAAACACTAAGTGGTTAGCTTAGCTCAAATAAGTGGTTCGTTTTGTAGTTTTGGAACACACACACGTGTCTCAGGGGTGGAATGTCTAAGTGGTTAGCTCAGTTCAAATAAGTGGTTCGCTGTGTATAGTTTTGGAACACACACGTGTCTGAGTGGTGAAAACACTAAGTGGTTAGCTCAGTTCAAATAAGTGGTTCGTTGTGTGTAGTTTGGAACACACACATTTGTTTGAGGGGTGGAATATCTAAGTGGTTAGCTTAGTTCAAATAAGTGGTTCGCTGGATGTAGTTTTGGAACACACACATGTGTCTCAGGGGTGGAATGTCTAAGTGGTTAGCTCAGTCCAAATAAGTGGTTCGCTGTGTGTAGTTTTGGAACACATACGTGTCTTAGGGATGAAAACACTAAGTGGTTCGCTTAGTTCAAATAAGTGGTTCGTTGTGTGTAGTTTTGGAACACACACATGTGTCTCAATGGTGGAAGGTCTAAGTGGTTAGCTCAGTCCAAATAAGTGGTTCGCGGTGTGTAGTTTTAGAACACACACATGTGTCTCAGGGGTGGAATGTCTAACTGGTTAGCTCAGTTTAAATAAGTGGTTCGCTGTGTGTAGTTTTGGAACACACACACGTGTCTTAGGGATGAAAACACTAAGTGGTTAGCTCAGTTTAAATAAGTGATTCGCTGTGTGTAGTTTTCGAACACACACACGTGTCTTAAGGGTGAAAACACTAAGTGGTTAGCTCAGTTCAAATAAGTGGTTCACTGTGTGTAGTTTTGGAACACACACATGTGTCTCAATGGTGGAAGGTCTAAGTGGTTAGCTCAGTTCAAATTAGTGGTTCGCGGTGTGTAGTTTTAGAACACACACATATGTCTCAGGGGTGGAATGTCTAAGTGGTTAGCTCAGTTTAAATAAGTAGTTCGCTGTGTGTAGTTTTGGAACATACACACGTGTCTGAGGGATGAAAACACTAAGTGGTTAGCTCAGTTTAAATAAGTGGTTTGCTGTGTGTAGTTTTGGAACACACACACGTGTCTTAGGGGTGAAAACACTAAGTATTTAGCTCAGTTCAAATAAGTGGTTCGCTGTGTGTAGCTTTGGAACACACACATGTGTCTCAGGGGTGGAATCTCTAAGTGGTTAGCTCAGTTCAAATAAGTGGTTCGCTGTGTGTAGTTTTGGAACACACACATGAGTCTCATGGGTGGAATGTCTAAGTGGTTAGCTCAGTTCAAATAAGTGGTTCGCTGTGTATAGTTTTGGAACACACACGAGTCTGAGTGGTGAAAACACTAAGTGGTTAGCTCAGTTCAAATAAGTGGTTCGCTGTGTGTAGTTTTGGAACATACACATGTGTCTCAGGGGTGGAATGTTTAAGTGGTTAGCTCAGTTCAAATAAGTGGTTCGTTGTGTGTAGTTTTGGAACATACACATGTGTCTCAGGGGTGGAATGTTTAAGTGGTTAGCTTAGTTCAAATAAGTGGTTCGTTGTGTGTAGTTTTGGAACACACACACACGTCTTAGGGGTGAAAACACTAAGTGGTTAGCTCAATTCAAATAAGTGGTTCGCTGTGTGTAGTTTTGGAACACACAGCAAGAAACCATTTTTTTCACGTACATGCATAATCAACAAGCAAGAGCAAACCATGTGAACAAACCCTAGACCATAAACGAAGCAA
>Ga0209700_103341_pt1 | contig 30945 bp, 14 predicted proteins | sample SiratroredBW_FD_187528 | JGI IMG/M metagenome (GOLD analysis project Ga0209700, IMG submission 187528) | Root nodule microbial communities of legume samples collected from California, USA - Siratro red BW (SPAdes) (version 2) | ecosystem: Host-associated > Plants > Roots > Nodule | place: USA...
TTTTTCACTTTGAAAGATAAAAAACACAAAACAACATTCAGACTAATCTGTCCGTGACATCTCGAAATTGCATTGAAACAATTCTGGAGAAAAAAACAAAACAAAACTACAAAATTAAATCTAATACTGAATAAGCAAAACCTTTTAAGAGATCGTCATTCGGAGTCACATTATTCTGACGACGCTAAGGTTCTGGATCTACTATTTTGATTTTCATTAATCTTTATTCACAACAACATTTTCATATCTTTCTGTTATGTATAGACAACTAATGAGCAATACAACAATCTTAAATGATAATGTATGGATTTATTACAGTTAACACAGATAATGATTGATGGAGTCTGACAAGAACGAACGTGTTACGGTTCGCGAGATTTGCGCGAATGGAAGTTGCATGAAAGCAACAGAAGTTGAGGCCAAACTTGATGCAGGAAATGTTCAAGAAGCAGAAGCATCATTGTGTAATGGGTTGTCACTAAATTCCGAGGTTCATTTTTATTTCTTAATGTATATTCCATCCTTCTTATAACAATCAAAATCAATGTTACAATGTCATATTATTCGTCTTAACTAATTGCCTGAGCACAATTTTTTGCTTTTATGAGAGATCAATATTAGAGGAGTTTTGCTTAATATGATTGGATTCTCATTCAATGATTATCAAATGGTCTTTAGTATGTAGCATTGATTGTATTTATTTATTGGCCTCTTTTTTTCCTAAACTTTTAATTAAAGCATGGAAGACACCTATCCCAATTCTCAACCTACTTGTATTAATGTCCTTTAACGTGGAAGGATCCTTGTTATGGATATATTGAGTCTGTCTTTCTAATGAATTCATTGAGAAGATTTGACAACAATAAGATCTGAATCCAAAATTTATGTAAGAGAGTAACATCATTTCCCATCCGAAACATTAAAATAATAATATATTACTTAATCTTTTTTTTCAAGTGAGATATAAACTCACTATTTGGATTCATAAGATGATTACTGTAAAGTTTGTTCTCAAATTTGATTAAATAATCACCAAGACACAACTTTAAAACTAGTGTACCCAAAAGTTCTTCGTTATGCAGAGGTCTTAAGGAGGGACATTATGTATACTCTTACCTCTCTTTATATGTAAAGGGACTATTTTCAAGCATTAACTTTGGACTTCAATATCTTTACATTCATTCACAAAGAAATAGTTACCCGGAACTATATTAGTATTTTAAATATATTTTTTAGTTAAAAATATTAATATATATATATATATATATATATATTATTAAAATACAATGGTTAATTGAGTATATTTTTTTTTAAAAGTAGTGTAAGTATAATTTTTGAAATTTTTTATAAGATTTGCTAAAAATATTTTTGGGCATGACCCAATCTTGGATTATTAATTACTTTTGTGATAAAAAGAATTTTTTTTAGTACTGGTAAAAAGACGTTGCTTGATGGGATTTGCTTAAAAATAAGCTATGTGAGCAAAATAGTGACTAAGTTCTTTATCAACAATATTTATAATGCCTCATCTAATTTTTTGTAATTTTTTTTTCAATTTTTAACAATCATGGAGTTCATTTATTGTAAAATATATAGTACTTCTATCCTACAAACTAACAATCATAATAGTAAGGCAACATGATTTTTGTTTTTCTATATAGTAAGTGTAGATAATTTACTAGTAAGTTAACCTTACACATCTCATGGATTATACCTTTTATAAATTGATTGCATTATGGGTTACATGTTATTAAATTTAAAATGAAATAAACATGACTAGAGAAAAAAAAATGTGAAAAACTGTCGCAATTTGCAAGTACAAAGATATGCATGTCTCATTTGTTATTGAGATTGAATCGAAGGACCACTTTTTGAGTTAGATCGATCATATATTGAGTATGTAGTCACTTTTTTTTATTATTATTATAACTTAATAGGAAGCAAAGGCTCTTCTTGGAAAAATAGAGTATCAAAGAGGTAACGTGGGAAATGCTCTTCAATTGTTTGATGGAATTGATCTTCAACCAATCATACAACAATTACAAAACTCCCTTTCGGAAAAAGCACCTGTGAAGAATACTCTAGTGTTTGAAGCCCTCTACCTAAGAATTAAGTGTTTACAAAAGTCTGACAAATGTACAGGTATTTACTATTGTTTCAAATATTGAAAGTTGTTTTCTACTTGTGGTTTACCATTCCTTTTACACCTTTCATATTCTATCTTTATAACAATAATATCTCACAAGATGAAGTTGGCTAAATGGATCACACAACACTATTACTTGTTTAAAACTCAAATTCTAAGGGATATTAATACATTGAAAATTTTGTTTCATGGATATATATACAGAAGCTATTAATGATTGTAAGCGTGTTCTTGATGCTGTTGAGAAGACATTTGGTCAGGGTACACTTGATACACAAGCCGACAATAAATTGGTGGAGATAGTGAGTCATGTGGTGGAGCTCCTTCCAGAGCTTTGGAAACAGAATGGGTGCTATAATGAGGCATTGTCTGCTTATAGGAATGCCCTATTTAGTCAGTGGAACCTTGATAATGAATTTTGTGCAAGAATTCAGAAGGCACTTGCTGTGTTTTTGTTGTACAGTGAAATGGAGGCAAGTCCACCTAACAAGACCGATGGGTCTTATGTGCCCAAAAGCAATTTGGAAGAGGCAATTCTTCTTTTGATGATTATTTTGAGAAACTTCATCCTTGGTAAGATAAAGTGGGATCCTTCGGTTATGGAACACCTCGCTTTCACACTTTCAACATGTGGGCAGAGCTCTATTTTAGCAAAGCAGTTTGAAGAGTTGACACCTGGTACATATCATCGTATTGATCGTTGGATTTTTTTGGCTTTGTGTAATTGTGGAGCTGGAGAAAATAAAAGTGCTTTGAATCTGCTTAGGATGTCTCTGCATAAACATGAACGACCAGATGATTTAATATCATTGTTATTGGCTGCCAAAATTTGTAGTGAGGATCCTCATCTTGGTGCTGAGGGGGCAGGTTATGCACAAAGAGTGATCAATAATGCCCAGGGATTAGATGAGCATTTGAAAGGTGTGGGACTTAGGATGTTGGGGCTTTGTCAAGGAAAACAAGCTAAGGTTTCTTCTTCTGATCATGAGAGGTCTGAGCTTCAATCTGAAGCTCTAAAATCATTAGAGAAGGCAATTAGATTGGAGAAAAACAACTCTGATCTCATTTTTGAGTTGGCTATTCAATATGCTATGCACCGAAATTTGACTGTTGCTTTATCCTGTGCCAAACAGTTCTTTGACAAAACTGGTGGCTCCACATTGAAAGGTTGGAGATTGCTTGCTCTAGTTTTGTCTGCACAAAAAAGATTTGCAGAGGCCGAAGTGGTCACCGATGCAGCTTTAGATGAGTCTGCAAAATGGGAGCAGGGGCCACTGCTCAGGCTGAAAGCCAAGTTGAAGATCTCCCAATTGCGACCCATGGATTCTATTGAAATTTATCGGTACCTTCTTGCATTGGTTCAAGCCCAGAGGAAATCACCTGGACCTCCTAAACAAGGTTCACAGGTATGATTATGCAATCTTCTCTTCTTCCAAGGAATATTATCTTTAAATTTAATTTTATCAAATAATGATGATCATATGTAACTTTGACGTGAGTGTGGTGGATTTTAATAACGATATGATAATGAGTTTATCTATTACATTTTAAATATTTATACACTGATTTTGAATCTGAATGAGTATTGTTTTTAGACATGAGTATATATCGTTTATCCATAGAAAAGTAATATAACACAAGTTTAGACTAAGTGATTTGAGAATGAATGAATGAAAGAGTAAAAAATTACGAAAAAGAAATGTTCTTATAAAAATGAAAAAAAATAAAAAATAAAAACAAGTAACATTAATAGATAAAACAAACTTCTCATAGTTTTTTTACTGTGCATTTGATAGAGAGAAAAAACTTTAAACAAAATTAGAATAATTGATTACAATATCATAATCATAAAATTTAAACATAATTATTGCAATGATTATATTATAAATAATTGATTATAATTATATAAATACAATATACTATACTATAATATAATAATAATATTTTAAATAATATATAATAATATAAATACATGTATATAACAAAAATAAATTAATATAAATATTAAAAACCATAAACTAATAATAGTAATACAAATAATAATAACAAATTTAAAAATAATAGTATTCAAAATTAATTTATAAAACAATAAATATAAAAATAATGATAAAATCATAAATAATAATTATAAAAATAAAATTATGAAATAAAAAATAATAATAATAATACTAGTAAAAATTATAAATAATTTTTTTTAATCACACTACTTTCGTCTATATATAATTAATTGTATTTAATTTTAAATTATTTTAATTACGAAGATAAAATTGTAAAATTAAACTTTTTTTTATCGACTACGTCCATAACATATATATAGCACCCATTAGTCTCTCTGCCTTGGAAATTGTCCCCATTAGCCTAGTGAGACTTCGTATGTAGGTGTTATGCATAAGACAAGTAGAACGTATTCAATCTAAAACATGAGTGTTTAGTAATGGCAAAAACATAAAGCACTTTTTAGACTAATAATCCTTAAATTAAGGTAATGAAAACTAAGCAAATAGTAATGGTTTTGTTTAACAAGGATTGAGAACAGAGGAAAATGGGTTTTTTCCCTAGACATTTTAATTGCTTGATATGAAACTCTTCAACTACAAAATTTTGATTCCAAAAGTAATCTTACTTTTATTTTATTAACTCTTTGTAGGTGGAGGATGCTAAGATAAACGAGCTTGAAGTTTGGCATGGTCTGGCAAATGTATATGCAAGCCTTTCTCACTGGAAGGATGCGGAAATCTGTTTGCAAAAGGCCAGAGAGTTAAAGGAATACTCACCAGCAACAACACACACTGAAGGCAAGAACAAATCTATATGTTGTGAACTTGTTTGTGTTTTTGTTCTTGTTTTAAGGAAACTGACATTTCATATTTTTGAACGTGATTGTACCAGCTATTATGTTCGAAGGTCGTGGAGAACATTTAGAAGCTCTCACTGCTACTCTGAATGCGGTTCTGTTTGAACCAAACTATGTGCCAAGCAAGATCTTGATGGCTTCTCTGATACTGAAAATCGGTTTTACTGCTGCTGCGCCTGTTGCTAGATGCCTACTTTGTGATGCACTTAGAATAGAACCCACCAACCGCATGGCTTGGTATTACTTGGGATTAACTCACAAAGCTGATGGCCGAATAACTGATGCTGCTGATTGCTTCCAAGCAGCTTCCTTGCTTGAAGAATCTGATCCCATTGAAAGTTTCACCTCCATGATTTGACTACATTCCTTGGTTCATTTTCACATATCCATATTTTGAAAATGTATCTTTTTTTTTTTTCATTTTAAATTCTTATATATCACAAGAAACTAGGTTCTAAAATCAGAATGATGTGATATTATTAATATAGATACATTATATAGCCATTTTGTGATAAATATGATGGAGATATGCTTTATTATATTTATTAATATATATTCCATAGAAAGTTAAGTATATTTATTTATTATTAATATTTTTGCTTTATTTTATTTTATGTATTATTTTAATCATTTATTACAGTAAAGAAAATGTAAAAAGTATAGTTTATGAATATTTATAATATAATCAATTACATGGAATATTAACTTTTATTGCAAATCTTTTTATACTTATATGGGAAGTTTAACTCAAATTTTGTTCATTATTTTTTATGTTTTTCTTAATAGTTATGTTTTCAATATTTTGTTCTTTCGCTCATTTTCTTTACTATTATGTTTTCCATCGCTGGAAGCAAATATAAGGTTAGTCTAATTTATTACTGTATGATACTTCACATTCACTGCACCTTAGAGATAATCACGACTTCGACCTTGAGGAGAGTAACTTTTGGAAACATATAAAAACAATTAGAAAATGAAATTACATTAGTAGGCATAGAAATATTTTCATAAGTTTTGGAGAAGAAATTGACTTGTATAATAATACGTGTGATTGGTTGATGTTATCATATGGGTTTGTATTAAGGGTTAATTTTAAAAAAGAAATCACATGCAATAGTTTCTAAAAAAAATAATCATGTGAAATGGTTGAAGTAATTTATGTCTTAATATACATAGTTCTAAAATATACTCTTACGTAGACTATTTGATTTGTTGATTTTTTATCCATTAACACCTCCTTCATTAGGTGTATTATTTTTCACATCAAATTAGGATAAAAATTTATGAATTAGAATATATATAAACTCATTCAATTGATGCTTTTATTAGTAAATTTTACTTCCGGCACAATAAAAATTAATTTTAATTGAAGTTATATTTAGTGTTTTCAAATTTTAACTCTTGCTAAGTGTGATATCTGCAATTTGTCTTTTTCGTGACGTCTTTAACGAATTAACTACCGGCGGTTTGTAAAACTTCATTATTGTTAACGATTTCCAAACTCCTATTACTTCTAGCGGTTTTTAACTCCCATTAATTTTATTTGTTATTTTTTTAATATGTTATATCTTTTGAAATGCATATATAAATCTTAAATCAACTGAAAAATGATAAAGAGGCAAACATCTTAAGATTTTTATATTTATAATTGAGATGTAACGTTCATATAAGAAACAAAGAACAAAATATAGAACTTTAAGGTAAAATAATGTAAACAACAAAGTTTAAAGGTTAAGACTAGTGAAACATTACACACACTATCATTTGTTTCCACTCTTAAAATTAGACATAATAAAAAATTAAATAACATTCTTCAATTATTATTCTTGATGTTGATAATTTGTTTACTCGTTTGAAACATTTCCTTGATTAGATACTTGTATATAAAAAATAATTATAATTAATCAATGTAGAAACCTATTTTAAAATACAAAATCAATGAAATTAGTCTAATTGGATAATATTAAAATTGATGAGCAAATATTATTTTATACCATATTATTTTTTTTAATTTATCTACATAATTTTTGTTTTACTTTTACACAAATAATATAATACAAGTCAATAGTTTTGCATAGGGAACTTTGTCAAGAGAATCACAATATATTCTAGGCCTGGGGAGTAACAACCACGACTTCCACTTACATTATATTCCAAATATGAAAATCATAGGGCTTTTTGGAGGATTTTTTTTTTTGAAACCTTACTTTCTTGGATAATCTATTTCATCTTTTCCTAAAAGTTTGTTTCTAAGATTTTGTCAGCTTCATCAATCACAAGACACTACAAAATCATGCAGGAAAATAGAGTAAGTGAATAGCATCAATCCCCAGTCACTTACACATGCATGTAACATCTACTACAACTCCAAATATTGAAAAGTTCAAAAACATTCAATCCATAATAGAAAATAGAAAAGCTTCTAATATCAAATCTATTTATAATATTTCATCACTGAATAGAGATTCATGAATTGAAGGCGACTTTCTTTCCTTTTTGTTTTCTCCCACAAAAAGAACACGCCAAACTGAAAAGGTAACAACAACAAAAGTAAGGACGTACAAATAATGTTACAAAGTTATGCAAACATAAAATATCAACCAAAATGCAAGATGGACGAAGTTTCAATTGAAATATTATTAATATTTTGTAACCAAAGCAAATTGCGATAAAGGACTCTAAACACAGTTCTTTAAACACTAAATTGGATATTATAGCATAAATAATAAGATTGTTGATGACCATTAAACACTAAAAAATATTTTTGAATAACAATCACCTAAAAGAATGATTAATGAATACAATAATATCTTTTTACCAATATGTACAATTAAACATGAACATGCTGCAACAAGTTGAAAGGCATGAACAAGTGTATGAAAAACCCACAACTTACCTTCAATTTGTTGTATATGAATCCTTTTTGTGTTTTGAATATGATCTAGAGGTCGACTAGGAGTTGTTACTAATAGATTTATCTCTTTAGCTGGGTGGTCTATTTCAATTTTTCCAGTTGAACCTCCAATAACCAATTCAAGAGTTTGTGAATGATAGTTGAGAAACTCTTGACCATAACATGTGTCTAACTGAAACATTGAATCAACAAATAAGGAAAACTATTTAATCAAACTGCAAGCTAAAACAAAATGAAGTAAAGAAGCGTATATTATGAGCAAATAAGCAGGAATTTGATACTTGTATAGCAAGCTCTCTAGTTAGCATATAGAATTTGGATGGGTAAACTCTCTGTGTATTCCAGAGAATTTCTCCTTGAACTAAAATTAACTTTTACATAGAGTAATTTATATTAGCTTTTAAAATCTAATTTTAACTGTTTTCATAAATTAATTTAACTCATGAACGAATTGGTTTCTGTTTTGCTACTTGTTTTTTTCATAGATTAATTTAATTTAGCTCATCCCTCGAGTATAAATAGAGTAAACAAGGCATGTGTTCACTTGTTAAATATCCAATTTGAATTATCATTAGAGATTTAGAGACTATGAACAATGGAGAATAGACAGTACAATAATTAACATCTTCAAGAACAAATTAGTGACATTTCTACCCTAGTAGTATAGCATGAAGATCTAGACATGAATTTCATTAATGTATTTTCTCAACAGTGTATTTAAAATCCATTCGTCAAAGCATTATTAGAACTCCAAAAGATAAAAGTGATAATAGCACTAGACACCTTTTTTTCCATTGAAATTGACTCATTTTTCTTAGTCATAGAAACTTGCAAAACAACAAAGGTCTACATATGCGACAAACTAAACAATCAAGTTGTTCCTAAACAATAAACAATGCTTAAACAAGTGAAGCGATGCCCAAAACTATAAGTGTTGTCTATATAAACCATAAAGTTTCAGAAGGCTTGTGAAATAAAATCATACCTTATTTTCTTCCTCGCTCTCTCTTATCTTTCTCGCACATATCAAAACCTTTAGTTTAGGTTTCCTTGTGGTTGTTGTTGGGATTTTTCGATTCTCCTTGTGAGAACCCTAGAATTTCTTTGATTGGTAGTTGTGGTGTTTTCCGTGTTCTTAAGAAAAAGCTAAGGCATATATAAAAAAAAACACAATGCATATATGAAGAGAGATTAATGGATGTTAAAAAAAAGAAGCAAAAGAAACAAAAGATGAAAAGATTAGGAGAATTGAAATTTGACGAACCTAAAAGAAACAAGGATAAAAAAGCTTGGGGCAAAGGATCAAGGAGAAAAACTTGTTGAGGAATTTGACACTCAAGGAGAAAAGAAGAAATTTGAAATGCAAAGGGTCTATATTAGATCGCAGAGAAAAGGAGAAAAGGGCACTTTCTAAAGTGAGAGACCCTCGAAACGAAATCCTAAAGCATGGGCACTAGAAACCTCAAATGCAAGAGCGACAAAACCCTCAGTACAAAAACTTGAAATTAAATGCAATTAAAAGTTAAAAAAAATAAAATTCCATTTACTAAGTTTTATTAGAAACTGTCACTCCATACATGTGGTTTATTAGAAAATCATTGATACTTACTTGGGGTTTGAAAAACCTCTAGTATGTGTTGTCTTATTGAAGGTTATTGTAACCTCCATTAATAAACCCTAGTTAAAATTAAAAATTTTTGTAAATCTCTCCATTATAGGATAATGATATAGTGCTAAACATTTAGCAAATATGAAACATGTTAACAATTTCCAAAGGAATTAAGTGGATGATTCAGAGAAGAATTGGTTATAAAGTGGGATGGTGGTTGTGAAAACATAAAAATAAATGAATAATTATAGAAATTTAAGAGGTAAAGGATTGATGATTTAACAAAAAATTGAATTAAACATTATAGTGTTTTTGATTCATATAGTTAAACTTGAACTTGGAAATAAAATCTAAAATAGAAGAAGATGATGATAACTATGAAGAGGATGTTTTATGCGAGTTTCTAAAGTTATTGAAATTCATCTACATAGAAGCTTGTAGTGTTAGTAAGTGATACTTTTTTTAGAAAACAATAATTTATTTTAGGAGGATAAGAGAGTAAAGAGTAGAAAAGATAAGTATATAGGTTAGGAAATAATAATATATTTTTTAAAGCCCTCATCATAACACAACCATTCATGCTAAGAACAAAGTTTTCATACTTCACACCCATAAATTTGCCAGCGCAATGTTTTTTAAAACCCCAAACATACCCAAAATATTCTTAGGACCCTAACTTTTTCTTTCTCTCCTTTAATCCCTATTTTTTCTAATAAAATGATTGACTTAATGGTGGTTTGTATTGAACTTTTAAAGATTTTTAAAAAAATAGCAGATCGATGAGTTATACTTGTGATTAAATTTGTTTTTTAAAGAAAAAACAATTTTCAACTTCAAAAAGTGTCAATGATAACTTTTAACTTTCTATGAGCATATAAGAAATTTTCAACTTAAATTAAAGAGAAAAGGAAAAAAAATAAAAAAATTTATGATTAACCTCTACAAAAAAGTTACATAAACATCTAGTTGCGATCAAAGCAATTCACTACATTTTCAAGTTTTATAGTACTTACATAAGAAAACACACATATAAATTATTTGGGAAAATCGAGAAAAGAAACACGGAGAAGACAAACAAGAATGAGACAAGAGTCTAACCCACACAAGAAAGTGAAATCACTTTCAACCCAAAACTTTAAGACATTGGATTTGTGGGTCTTCTTTCTTATATGTTGCTTCACTTTCTCATTTCTACTCAATGTGACACTTAGACTCACACTTGGATACCCAACCCTCTTCCACATTGATACACTCCTCCTCGAGCAGAAGCATTGAGTCGGTCGTTGCCCAGACCATCGACTTTGATACCACTTGTTGGAAAAATCGAGTGGAGAAACATCGGGGAGACAAACAAGAATGAGACAAGAGTCTAACCCATATAAGGGAATGACAACACCTTCAACCTTAAACCTTAAGACATTAGGTTTGTGGGTCTTCTTTCTTTTATGTTGCTCAACTTTCTCATCTTTACTCAATGTGGGACTTAGACTCACACTTGGATACCCAACATAAACAATATCTTTTACAACCACACATAAATAAATCTTGAACTTTTATCAATAATACTTGTGAAACCATATCACAAGCAACAACAACAACCCCTGGTTAAGAACAAACACACCCAATAAATTAGAATAAGGAACAAAATCAGTCAGACAAGTTATAGAACAAGATGGAAAGAAAGTATACAAAGGTGATTTTAAATGTTATTCACCTAATATATTATCTAAAATCATTGATTCAACAAAGGATCCCCTAAAATTATTATTTCTTCTAACTTGTAAAGTTTATCTCAAAGTTTATAAATGAATGAAATTGTTTTAATAACTCTTGTATAAAACTATAAATTTTAATGAATTAATTTTTTTTATTCATTGAAACAAAACTATGTACCTTTAAGCATAATTGTAATCATTAAAACATGTTTTTAATCCATTAGAATCAGAATCACTAAAGTGCGAGCTTTAAGTATTTGAATTTATTAAAGCAACATGATTATTAGACTTTGAAATGTTTAAGTGAAATAAGAGTTTTAGGTCATATTAAATTGCAAAGAAATTGAAAATAAACTCACCTTTACCATAAACCATGAATCAGTAACCAAAAACACAAACACTTTCCTAATTTGCAATTCCTTCACCGATTTGAGTCAATGCAAAATTAGAAGCAATGAACCATTGATATATTAGTAAGAAGAGTCTCTCTAAAACTTTTTAGGATGAGGATGCTATCGGACAATGCAGAGAATGCACACCACACAACAAAATGACGACTCAATAGAATAAATGCAGAGAACGCTAAGACTTGATGAAGATGATACAAAGGATGTAGAGGCTTACGAGATTATGGAGATGATTGAGCTTCGGAGGTAGATGCAAAGGAATAAATTTTGAATATTCAAAATGAAATTAATTCATAAAAGTTTTAATTTAAATAATATTTTGAATTTATTAATATTAATTTAAGTTTGTGTTCAAATAAAATTAAAAGATTAAAATGTTACTTTAAAATGTTAATTTTTAAATTAATATTAACTATTTCAATATTACACTAAAATTAATAAATTAGTAAATTTATTGATATTAATTTAAGATATTTTATAAATTAATATTAACAATTAATTTTATAAAATTCAATTACTCCAAAATCAATATCTAAATTTAAATTAAATTAATTAATATAATGACTAATTATTTTTTTTTCTAAATTAGTTACTATTTAGTGATTTTCTTTGTAGTGTAAGTGGATATTGTTCTTATCTCAAGTTTGTTGAGACAACCTCGATATGGTCAATCACGATATGTGAAGATATGGTCAATCACGATATGTGAAGTATTGTTCACTTTGTAGTTTAGAATTTCGTCAATGATTTATCTTTAAAAAATATCTCAATAAGTTAATATATATATTTAAATTTGATCTTCTTCCCAATATATAAATTAAGTTATAAATTATTAAATCTTCTCCTTTGTAAACAAATGTGTTAAACACCTTTTAATAAATTAAAAATATTTTTAAAATCCATTAAAACAACCTTAAATCCTGGACACTTCTTAACCAAAATTAAATCAATAATAAAGAAACAATTTACAACACACCAATTTCGAAGGAAATCCAAGATCAAAATCATCAACTCTTTAATCATCACAACGTAGTGATTAATATCATTAAATCTTGAAATTTCAAGCTTTTATTTCAACAAATTCAACCCCAAGTTCCTTTTTCTTCATCCAAACCACGACTGCAACCCCAAGAGTCTCTTGCACTACTAATAACAAAGGATGAATGTGATGAACATGATGCTGCTGGTCACAAATGATTCATACATTTATAGTTTCTATCGTTTTTATGGTGGTGATGGACAATGGTGACTAATTAATACGAAGAATGTATGTGATTTTTTTCAATTTAGTTTATGATTTCATTTTTCATGTTAATGGTTTGATTTTGGATGATTTTGTGCATGATTTTTTCGGTTGATTGTTTAATCTATTAACTGCCCTCTCTTGTTTTTATTTGATATTGTCATTAAAAATTTTGTGAAACATGTGCCTTTGCAAGCATTGCTCATCCGATTTTGATAAAAGGGGATAGGCTATAATAATAATGAAGTGAAAAATGTGAGTTTTCCGCTGTCATAGTAAATCCAACGTTAAAATTGCTCTAAGGAAACTTATTATCAAGTTTTGTTGTAAGTGAGAAAAACGATTAAGTGTTAGAAGAATGATTAACAAATTTTATACGCTTCACTTAATACGGTTTAATCATTAGTAGATCCCATTTCTACACCTTAAAAGTGAAATATACTAAAACTGGTTATTTCAATAAATTTTAACCACTCGTAGAAAAATGTCACATAGAATGTAGCTTAGATTTCTATTATTTTTTTTCGGTAAATAATATAACTTCTGTGTTATCTTTTGGTTTTTATACAATACTCACTTCTTTTATGTTCAATATTTTGCGCATAGCGACGTGTTGTTAAAAAAAATGTATTTTACAATCTATTTTTTTTTATTTGTTTAGATTTATTATTGTTTTTATTATTATATTGTTATTTTTTTTTCTAACTATTAGATAATAGTAAAACTTAAAAGTTAAAATGATTCTAACTCAAAATAAAAGAAAAATATTTTTTATTTTGACTTTTAACATCAATACATTTTAACGGAGTTAATTATAATTATTTAATGACTATTATTTAAAAAACATAAACAAATAAATTCAATTTTGAAAAACTGAAAGTTAAATTGAATCTAACTCAAAAAGTTAAAGGAATAAATTGATAGTTTAGTTGGTGTAATATTTAACTGAGAAGATTAATAGCAACGTTTAATGTGTTAAACATATAAATTATTTCTAGAGTTGTTTAACTTATGAAAATAGTTGTCAATTTTAATTTTCACTTTCAATTATAAAAAAATACTATTTTAATTTTGTTTTTTTAAATGTATTAAACCAGTGTTTTTTTGTTTTTATTTTCATTTTTTAATTTTACTAGTTACTTTGCAATGTCTCTTTAAGGACAAGAAAATGGAAATAAAAAAAAAGAATGGCTGAAAGTAAATCCAAAAAATAAAAAACGTAAAACATCTTTTCGAATTTGAAATTAAAAATTAACAATCTTGGTATTTGTGGTTAGATAACTAGGGTTTGTTATAAAAAGGGGGCAAAATGCGAACCCTGGGTGCGCCTCCACTCGCTATATATATCCTCAAGTCCTAACCCTCTAAACCCAAACCCTAGCTAGAGCAGCTGCAATCGAATTTGTGATGGCCCTGGATCGTCATTCCTCAGCAGCCGCCACCGAGTATTTTCGCATATCTCCCATTCCATTGTTTTTTTATTTTTGAGATATACCGATTATGATTTTGTTATTGTTGATTTGTTTGTTTCCCTTAGAATTGTTTTTTGATGTTTGTGGAATGTGATGGTTAAAGATGCACCTTGTATCGTAGGCCTCTCCGATTACGTGGAGAGGCCTTTGAGCTACGGTGCGCAAAGTGAAAGCTGATTGGTCAGCAGGCAGCCAGACAACTGCCGTGGTGGATCCACAGATGAACGGATCATTCTTAATGCTGTTTGTCTACTAAATCCACCGCACATTTCAATACTTTCACAACCACTATTCTAATTCTACTTTGTTTCTTCATTAAGATGAACCTGATTTTAGTTTTTTTATGGAAAACCATTTTTTGTTGGATGAAAATAGATTAGTATTTAAAAAGTAAAGTGAAAAATAAATTTCATCCGCCAGTGGGTATTTATATTTAAATGGTATGAGTTTTCGTGTTTAGTTTGTTCATCCTTTACAAACCAGTTTTACGTAGTGCTTGGTTCGACTGTAGACGGATGGATGAAGGAGTATGGAATTGCAGTGATAATAAGCAATAAGTGATTCCTCTGGATTTGAGGAAAATGCATCCACTCAAACAAGGGAAGATATACTGAAAATAATGAAAAACAAAATTTATAGCATAGCATAATTTTAATCGATTAACATAAAACATATATAATTATATAATATATAATAATAAATTAATAATATAAATAATAATAATAACAAAATAAAAATAATAATGTTTAAAATTAATTTATAAAATATTGATAGAGAAGTTATAAATAATAATAAAAAATAGTAATAATCAAATAAATTTATAAAATAATAATAATATATAAATTAAAAAGTAATAATTAAAATAAATTTATCAAATAATAATAATAATAATAATTAATTTTTATAAATAATTAATGATATTTTATTTAATTTTATTATAAGAATAAAATTATAATTTTATCAATTGAAAGTTTAAATTATCAATCACAAAATTACAAACCCGTTTTTACTTCCGTGAATTGCAAACTTTTTAAAATTTAAAAAAATAATACACTTTAAGTCAGCAACGAACAATCATGTCTCTCCCATAAATTATATGTAGACTTTTGGAATTTCACAAAATAATACAGTAACATTAAATAATATGTCAAGTTTTTTTAAATATATTAAAAATTCTTAAATATATCAAAATGACATTGTATATTTAGTTTGATAAAATTTAATTTACAAAATAAAAAGAAAGAATATATTTCTTTTAATATGATAGATTTAATTCTTTTAAATTATTTTTTAGTTTTATTCTACGTCTATTTATTTGTGAACTAAATATGAGTTAATATAGAAAAAAATTTCATTTATTCTTTGAAGACCAAAGTTATCGAATTCATTTAAAATATGAGTTAATTTTAAAAAGTTAAAAAGCATGAAGTACACTAACCAGTTCCTAAATTAATCTGGATATTGGTATTTAGTTTTTTAAGATGACACTTTTGGTACTTAAAAAAAAGTAGAAATTTATATTGGTTTGTTTATTTATGGAATGAAACTTACACGAATAAAATTATACACATCACAAAATCTCATTTTCCATTATTCTTTTGTTTTGTTTTTTTTAGTAAATGTCGTATTAGAAAAAAGTTATTTTAGTTATGTATATTTCTTAAAATTTAAAATTACATTAATTATTTTCGTAATTACATTGTTTCCTCGCTTTTGGTTAATTTTCAAATTTATCATAAAAGGTATAAATGACAGACATTTATTACATATGAAATAAGATTTTTTTTTTTTTGTAAAATAGGAGTGTTTTATATAAAATAGGAGGTTTTCCATGGGAAATATTTTATAAATTTATTAACTTTTTTTAACCATCACCATTTTTGTCTCTTCAACCTCCTTCCATCGTTGTTGATTGAAATCTCTAAAATAAAATAAAATAAAATAAAATTTGTTCATTCTAAGGTTCAAGAACAATAACAATTGAATGCATTCACAATAATAACCCTGGTTTCATTGCATTCCAATTTTGAAAATTCTCAAATTGTTAACATATCTCAAGCTTCCGACTTCACATTTTCTTATGTGTTCTTTCCAATATCTTCCACTATAGACTTCCTCAACAATGTTATAGTTTTTTATCTTTTCATATTTCAGATAAAAACTGGTCTGGGATGGATCAACTCAAGGCTTCTTCATATTTTAAGATTTGTCATTAGTAGGTCAATATAGTGTCATATTATGATACCGTAAAAAAACTCATAACATATTCATAAGTATTATGAACTCTTCTCATATTGGATTAGTCTGACATAAATATTATTGCTAATATTTATATTTGTGCGTCAGATATCTTATATCCATGACCTATGAGATGTATGGTATTAAGATAACGATAATATTAAACTACAAACTAATTAAGAACATGCTTTATATTTGAATGAAATTATATCATACAACAAATATCATAATAACTTAAATATTTTATATATATGGAATATATATCAAAGTGATGATACAAATGTGAAAAAAAAGCCAGATACTAAGTCCTTTTTGGTCCCAACTTTTCTAAGTTGGAATAAATCTTCGTTTAACGAATTTGGCTACAGAGAAACCTTCTTTTTCTTCCTAATCTAAGTGAAAATAATATGTTGATAAACAAATATTCTCCTGTATTTTATTTGCACTAAGTTGTAATAGGATTCTTGTTTGAAAAATATGATACATCAAGAAATTTACTTTGTTGGGTCTCTTAAAACAAGATTTAGTGGAGAAATTTGAGAACAATATGACTTGAATCAAATCTATATAAAAGGTTTCATACCACCTCCTATGCATTTACTTCTGCAAATAGAAACAAGAAAATATACTCTAACTAAAGAATTAAAGATAGATTACAGAAAATGAGATGAAATATACACACAAAACCAAAAAAATACTTTCTTTAAATTTTTTACGCAATATTAGAAAGCTTTGTACGGAAGGTAGGCATATAATTGATTATGGGTGTAACACTAATTGATTATTTACTAGATATTATCATTTTGTTTTTAATAAATAATTAAAATAATAAATAAAAAATATATTTTTTATTTTTTTAATTTCATAATAAAATTTATTTTTATTTAAGAATTATTTTAATTTTAATTTATATTCTTAAAATTATTTTTACGTTAAATTATTTTAAAAAATTATTTTATAAGTTACATTTAAATATATTAATATACAAAAATTATTTTATTATATCAATCAAATCAAGTATAATCTTTTCACTTATTTCTCTTTATTTTCCACTCTCTTTTTCTTAATCCAAAGGAACACAATGTTTATTTTCTTTTCTTTCTTTCATTTTCCACTTACCCCATCAATTAAAACATACCTTAAGCTAAAGCTAATAAATTTATGGGTACTTTTTTTAATATATTTATCAATTTTTTTATTATTTATATTCAATGTAGGATAATTTAAACTTGGATTTCTAACAATCTTCTTCTAAGTGTGAGTCCCTTCCATATTGACACACTCTTCATTAAGCATGAACATTTCTAAACACAAATACTTAGTAACCCTTACTCGTATTCTCATTTATAAGTATGACGCAATTGTTCTACTAAGACTCTGTTTACCACAATAAAAAATCAAAAAATAATACTTTTTTTTTTAACTTTCTTCACAACATTAAAAATATTTGCATGAAAGATAGGTATATAATTGATTATGGATATAATATATATTAAACATTTTATTATAATTTTGTTTTTAATAAATAATAAAAATAATAAACAAAATATTTTTATATTTTTTCAATTTCGTAATAAATTTTAATTTTATTTAAAAATTATTTTGATTTTAATTTATATTTTTAAATTAAAATATATTAACATACAAAAAATATTTTATTATATCAATAAAATCAAGTGTAATCTTTCTACTTATTTCTCTTCACTCTTCACTCTCTTCACTCTCTTCCCCACAATTCAAACAATTACAATTTCCATTTTTTTTTCTTTCTTTTCAATTTCCCCCTTCAATACAAACATACCTTTATGCTAATGGGTTTATGAGTATTATTCTCTATATATTTATCAACCTTTTCATATCTACTCAAAGTAAGATTTAGACTTGGATTTCTAAGAATTCACTTCTAGTGCAAATTCATTCCACATTGACACACTCTCCCTCAAGCAGAAATATTTCTAATCATGAGTACTTGGCGACCCTTACTCATAACGCCATTTAACAATGAAACAAATTGTCAGACCTCTACTAAGAAGACTGTAACATCCCAAAATTTACAAAATTATCTAAAATATAAATTATTCATCATCTGATAAGATTTAAAGTATATTGAGAAATATATTAGGAGTTTAAACGATAGATGGTAAGTCTACAATGAAGTGTACGCTGTCAAAAGAAGGCAATAACCGAGGAGGGTCAAATTTATACTTGATAGATGAATTCTACGCCATCAGACGATACTAAAGTCAGAGGTTAGAGCAGAAAGATTTTAGATGAAGAAGAAAAGGAGTTTATCTAGTAGAAATTTATAACGTGGATAAATGGAACAAGACATTAGAAGAATGAAGTACCCATTGCCTATAGACAATTAGACAAAATCAAGTAAGTTTTCTCTATTTACGAAGAGTTAATAGAATTTTACCATGACGTGACAAGTTTAAAAAATAAGGACTTTTTCATAGAAAGACTAGAAAAGTCTAAGTAAATATCTATTCATAAACACTATTATAGATACAACGAAAATGTAGACCCCATTTCCTACTGTTTATCAGAAATATTTCACATCTTAGTACTTATCTCTATATAACCAAATCCAAAATAAATTCCAAAGAATTAGTTTAATTACAACCATGTGATTACAAGTGAAAATAATGAAAGAAAAGTATAAGACAAACTTGTCAGAGAAAACATTGGTGCATGTGTGTGTGGGTGTGTGTGTTGGTGTGGGTGCATATGTGTGTGTGTGGGTGTGTGTATGGGTGTCGGTGGGTGGATGGGTGTGTGTGTGTGTGGGTGGGTGTGGGTACGTGCATGTGTGTGTGTTTAAAAAAAAAGATAAATTGATTTTATAACTTATATCCCAAAGCTTTACTGCATAAATGTTATTGATAATTGTTATTTCCCTTATGAGAGAAAATGCCTCATGATCATGATTGTGCTCTTATTGACATTAGTAATGGAGGATTTGATTCAATAGGGCTTGAGATGAGTTGAAGTGTTGATGGTGGGTTGATATGTATACATGTTCATCTATCTTGACTAGTAATTAATGATTGTCTTATTTATTTATTATCAGTATCTTTCTCATAGTATAAATAAAGAATGAAATATAAATGATGATAATATTGATCAAATCCTTTCATTCAAACTTTGTAATGTTTATCATTTTCTGATTATTATTCCCGAAGATATTTTCGGATTACTTATGGAATGAGAATCACTAAAATGATTTTAAATGATTGTACTATAAATTTCTATACAAAATTGTTCTTGTTAAAATAATACAATTTTTTATACATATGTATATCTCACTTTTCTGTGTTTATTTTGTTGTGATTCATGAATTATGAATGAATGTCCAGATGGAACTTTGCTAATCCTTTAATAGATTGTGACTCAACTTAGACTTTTGGAAACTTAGATAAGACACATGCCAATGGATGGTGTCCCAACCTAGCCTCCAAAAGGATCTAGCAAAACCAGAGTGGCAGAAGACTCTGGTGGACGACTCAAATTTGATCGAACTCCATCAAATTTGAGTAAAAGAGGCCGTCGAAAGGATGAAGGGCCTATATGATAGCTTAATATATTCTGACCTTCACCATTATGTCATGAAGAACCACAACCAATGATCTTAGCTAGAGGAGATAAGAAGAAACACATTAGGACTTCAACCTATATTAGTACGTTAGACGAAACTAATATGAAAAACTTTCATATTCCTTGTACAAAGAATCTACTTATTTATGAAATTCTTACGTAATTTTAATTCTACCAAATGATAGATAAAAGGAAAATGATGTAATATCTATATTTGTAGACGAAATCTGTTACCTACTATAAGGATGATCTTTCGTTTAATACCATATACTATTTCATTTATCTATCCAAATCTTTAAGTTCCATTTTTAATTTCATATTGTTTAAATTATCTTACTTTGTCTAATATCATACTCTTGTCTAATATCTTTTGATTGATTATTTCTCCACTTTCTTTGATAAAATTTTGTCTATTAGTCTATTGGTCTGACTAATTCTTTTGTCTAATGTTATTTATTTGTTTGGTTATCTCTTCACATTCTATTTTCCAACTCCTTATTATTTAATTAACCCACTTGGAATATCAAACATCATATATAAACTTTCTATACCTTGATGTTGCTTTGTTATATCTTTATACTCATAGTGCTAAACACAATCAAGGTTCTAGCACCCACATACACATATATTAGAAAAACAACTTCACATTTAACATTTATAAGTAGGTTCCAAATATTGTAAATACAACAAACAAAATTGTTTTTACTGTTTGAAGAAGATTAATGACCATCACAAATTTATAAATTAGCAATTGAAAAAGATTTGTTTTTATTCATTTCAAAAAAATTTTGCCACCAATTTAATGATAAAAAAATAACTAAATTTTAAATAAAAAATTAAGTAATTAACAATTGAATTAGTCACACCATTTTTTATTTCAACTACTGAATTAGCGACAACTGAGTTTATAATTTTTTTTTGTTGTTAAATTGATTCTCATAATACTTAATATTAGTAGTTAATATTATTAGACGGGGAACTAAAATAGACAGCCCTGTGACTATTTAGTGATAAAACAAAAACTAATCATTACTTTGTTATTAGAGTTTTCGTTAGCACATAATTTCAAACACTAATTTTATCATACATAATATTGAAGATTGATTTGTTTGATGGCTAAAAATGTAGTTGCTGAAATATATTTTTTTCAATTTTTTTGAAAGAAAAATTATCTAATCATGTATTTAATTTTTTTTAACAATAAAAAATAAATTAAATAAAAGGAACATTTTAGGGTCCAACCCGTATACAAACTAATACACCGATATCCTGATTTGATTACATTACAGTGCCGATCTAAACTATGACAACATACAGGTATGGATAATACACACCTAATAACACTACTCTTAACAACCCATCCAATTAAACTGCAACAATGAGCCAAACACAATAAGTGCTCCCTACTAATAAAAGCTCCCCCACTAGTAAGTGAAGTTCTATGTTTCTCGTTCCTCGTTACAACGCACTTTACTCAACACACTTTACTTCTGACTTTGGTCCTCACACCACGGTATATGTACCTGCAAAATAAGGAAGCACTAATTTCATTATACTGGTTAAAATATATCTACTATCCTCCCCTACATTCATCCTCTACCATACTCATATTCTACATACTCGTGTAAGTATCCAGGGTTTTAATACACTTGAGTGGTGAAAAGTGTCAATCCAAATATAAGAATGTAATACTCTTAAACTTATAGTTAATCCAAAACCAACCCTTTAGCTATGCTAAAATAAAATTTCTATAATATTTACTATCCTCAGTTGAATACCACCTTGTTATTATCCTACCTTTTATAAATTATATTATATGACATACTACCTCAATGTACCGCAAGACTCAACAAGAAAAGCCAACTTCCTAATAATAAAGTGGTAACGTACAATTTATGTTATCATCCAATTATAAGTGTTTGAGTTAGTTTTTATAGAAAAACGTTTAGATTATTTTTCTTAGACATTTTTAACTATGTTTATCCAATTAAAATCAGAGTTTGACTTTTATAATTTATGTCGTTGTTTTGATTGTAAACTTTTATTTTATAGATTATTGAAATGAAATTATAATTTTAGTAGGAGAACAATGAGCAAGGTATCTCAGAAAATGCATGTACGTTTTGACTTCTTTTAATTGTAGCCAGATTTTTGTACTATGATGTAGACTGAGTGAGGCAAAAGAATGGAACATCAACCATGTGTTACCCTCAAATATGCAAGTAATCTTGAAGAAATTAGAAAACCTTGAGACGGAAGTTCGTTAATTAAAACTCATTTTACCGTTCTAAATTATTACTTTCCTCCAACCATTTATTACTTTCTTAATATGTGTAAGAACAATTATTACAAAATTTTCTTACAAAGTTCAATGCTTGACTGGTATTAAACCTCGATTTTCAAAGCAAGGAATTTTTCCACAACTTTGTTCATACCTTTTATTGCTTCTATGTGGCCTCTGGCATAAATGGGAGTAGGTGATTCACGTTGTTGTGCGTGACATCGACGTGCTCAACCTTGACAGTAGCAGCAATAATGGAATAACAACAACAAAAACAAGCTCATAAATCAATAAAGTCAACCATGAGAAAGTTCCCTCTTTAATTTTTCCTTTTTAGAATCATTTTTTAGGTCATCTAAATTCATCACATCATGTTTTATTTAGCTTTATGTGATTATATCATATTATTTATAAATTTTATTTTAATACAAATTTTACAGAAATCAGTTTTTTATATTTTAATAAAATTAATTTTTAACATGATTTTTATTTTATTTTAAGGCCAGGCTTAGTTGAATGCAGAATCTTAAATACATCAGTTAATAAAAATACATTGAAAACAGTGTGTTTGGACAATTGAAAGAAGGTATAATAAAGTCGTTCTACCTGCCTCACCAAATTCCACAGGGAAGACATGTTAGCAATGAAGAATTTTGTCATATTTAATTTTATGAAAAGGTTCAAACATGACTTTGGATTTTATGTCAATTAGTTAAAATTTTTCTGATATTGGATTTCGTCTCTTTCCTATGGAAAAAAGAGAGTTGGAGGGTAACTTTAAACAACTGTATCTATCCAAAAGTAGAAAATGGTGGTTTTCAATCTTCCATCGTCCCACCAAAGTTTCTTTTAATATTGATGATGGTGTTAACTTAACATCCATTTCTATTTATGCATATTTTAGTTCCACTTTTTGGAGACTATACAACTACTTCGCATTAACTACAATTTATGACGGTAGTTATTGATGCATGGTGACATGTTCTGTGTGCGCGTGCTATAATACTGAATTTTTCAACTAATGGAAGTTAATATAGCATCATGGTTGGTATGATTGCGAGCACGAAGCATTACTATGTTTCATGAACTTTAATTATAAGCATTTTAAGGATCTCTTTGTTCTTAGTTGTTCATCACTTGTCATTGTTTAGAAACCAATCATGATGTACAACACAATATGATATTCAACAATGTTTTTTACAAAATGAGTAAGCATGGATGGTTTTGTAGAAATTGAGAAGTTGAGTTTTAGATGCAATAACAATTGTTCTTTTTATCGTCATTATTTTGTATTCTTTTATTTCACTTTTTTTTTAGACTCCAACATCTATAAAAATGATGATTTTAAAAAAATAATACTAACCATACTATAGACCTACAAATTCTTAGACTAAAGTAGCATTAAACCCATTCAACTGAGTATTATTTTATATTTTTCCTTTCAGATTTATGTAAATTTAGGTTAAATAAATAAATGGTCTCTCCATTAAGGGTTGGATTTGATATGTCATAAGGGGAGAAGTTTATATGCAATTGAAACTTTGATATAACAACCATTAAAGCAATAGACTGAAGTTCAAATACATCTCTCAATACAACAAAGAAAAGTCGAGTTTGAAAAAATATAAGTAAAAAGAGGAGAGATATCGCATATAAAACAAAATGTTAAAAGTTTGAATAAATAAAGAAAGTTATTCTCAAAATCAATATTGGTTTTCTCATACCAAAGTTTAGGCATAAATTTCTTATGGGTCATTCTTGTGAAACCAGACCAAAACAATATCAAACCATTATGCAAGTGTTGAGAAACATCTAATTTAACTGCTTCAAAACATTAATAACATAATTACAATGAAAAATAGCAATATATATTAAACATAAAATATAGCATGAAAAGTTATAAAAAAGCATAATAGAAAAGTAAAAATCTTAGAACGGCTCACATCAAGATCCATTAACCCTGGTCTGACTTCTCCATTGTCAAGCTTGTCCTTAATATTCTCTAGTGATTCATGCACAAAAATAACATCCCTCCCAGCATCTATCTATGCCATAGATTTTGTTTCTGAGCCTTTCAGATAATGTTACTTTCGTAATCTTATATCTTAATTTTTAAATTCAGGATTTGTTTGTATTCTTTAGGACCTACATGTGGGACAGTGGAGCATATATGCAATGAAATTAAAAAGAAAAATTAGGGATAAGGTGCAGAATAAATGTTGAACGTGGCAAGCTCTGTTTAGCTGATTAAAAAAGTATTGCAAGTGGAGGGTCCCTTTGTTTGAGAAAAAGTCATAACTCAGGTTACAAAAAAAATTTCTAGGGTTTAGTACACATATTCACGTCACTGTTTCTGACCAGAGATTGGCACAGAAACACCGCTCAAAAAGAAAATTAAAAGTTGGCGTCACTTTTTTGTTCATAGAAATTTTAAAATCCAATAATATATATACACAAGAAACAAAGCCAGTTATTTTTTCACATAAAATAAGCCAAATGCTTCCGTCACCTCGTTTTTGAGGTTTAACTAAACTTTAATTTTTCTCTGATTCTGAAGTTATTGCCTTTTATATTCTAATTGTGATAATGAAAACTTTTAATTTATAGCTAAGTTCCTCTGTTCGAATGTCATTAAATGATATTTATTTTTTAAAAATTTTAAAATGGTATTTTTAAATTTGTCACCAAAAATAACTGAGTTGTGTTTTTATACAACTATTTAATGTACAACTAAATTTGTGTTTTAAAACTCGGGTTTATTTTCAATATTTTTAAATAGTAAAAGTCATATTTTTTTAAAAAATATTGATTTTTTTATTTAGATCACAACTTTGACAATATCTATGAAAGTCCTGTCTTACAATGAATTTTTCTTACTCTCTTTTTATAAAATCGTCTTCTAAGATAACTTTTAATCGGGCTTTTTGATACCATTTTCGTTTAAGAATACTATTTTTTTATAAATTATTTTTTAAAACCTGTAACAATTTGAAAAATTAAGAATATCATTTTTTTACAATGTACTTTTATTATTTTTAAAAATAAATTTATATTTTAAAACACTACTCCTTTTTAAAAATGTTTTTCACTTAAATAAAAAAGGGTTTTAAAAACATTACTTTTGTCACAAATATAATAAAAAAAAGTAGTGGGAAAAAATACGTTGAATTGAAGCGAAACGAACATGAGCACATGGTATTGTACTTATACTATATATAGTGCTAAGCTATTTAGTCATAGCATTAGGTATCTGACCGGTTGTTGCATGGACTATTTTTCTTCTTAGTTCATCCTTTTTCTCTTTCTCTCTCTATCTGATCACTGTTTGGATTTTACTTTTCATTGTTCCAAACGCAGCAACACGCTGAGAGAACACAGAGAAGGAGTATGTAAGTCACCTCCTTTCATGTTCTTTCACTTCCTTCCCACCTTCTTCTTCTTCTTCTTCTTCTCTTTCTTTTTGTTCTCTTGTGTCAGATCTCTCTGTATTAGGAGCTTGGTCCCCGTGTCTCATTCTTGCTCTTCTTGGATGCTTCCTTTTCCCATTCTTTTCTGTCACAGATCTGATTACTGCATGTGGGTTCTTTGCATCCTTTCATATCTTGTTTTTGGCTTAAATTTCCTGTTTTTGTTAGTGTGCAGTGCTGCTTATTCTGTTCTTTACTATATTTTTACAAGACAAAAATTTTATTCTTTTTCCCGTTTCACAATCAGACGGGGTTTAGTCATTTTTAACTCTTCTTGTGTTTTCTTTCTTGGACTAGGTGCGTTGTTATATTCCCCGTGTTCTGAAGTCTGAAGTGAACCAGTGAAGCTTGTATTGGAGGGTTCTTTCACCTCTGTTTTTTCTTTTTTTTTTCCCAAATGTTTCACTCTCACACGACTATGATTCTGGGAAAAAATTATTTGAGTGAGGGCAACATATATCAAGAAATGATTATTGTATCCCTGTTATTTGGTGCTCTTTGTGTTTTCGTTTGTGTTTTCTTCCTTTGTTACAGAGCATGGTGTATGATCTATAGGTTCTTTTTTTATTTTTGAACTGTGATCGATTACTAAGTGTTGACCACCTGGAATTCAATCATCATTTCATATTCTCTTTGCCATCTTTTAGTTCCTCATTTCAGATCAATAATGGGAATTTGTGTATTCTTGCATTGATCTGATTGTAGTAATCGTGATTAAGTCTTGTTTTTGTAACTATCGATATTGCTTGTCCTTTATGGGTTATTGATTCTTTTGTTTTTGTTGCTTTTTCATTGATGTAATCCGTGATGTTAATCTATTCTTCGTCTATAACTTCAGTAGTTAAACTAGAATGATTGAATAATTTAGGTACAATGGTTTTGTCCAAGTTGAATGAGCTCATAGTACGTAAGTGATGTGCTGGTTTGGTTCTTGGAGTAGATAGGAAACGGATGGTATATTCACTTTTAATACGCAAGGTGGTTAGAGTGGCTTCCAAATGCTCTTTTTTGCTAGTGACTATATCTATGTCTGATAAAGACTGAGTTATTTTGAATGAGATATGAATTGGGGTGTTATCATTCTTTAAAAGAATAGTTGAAAGGGAGGGAAGGAGGCTGCATGTTTCCATATTCTGATGCTGAGTTTGTTGTTTTTGTGCAGATAGTTGATTATTTCACAGACAATGAACAATAAAGATGGAAAACCAGTCACCCAGCCAGAGAAGGGCAGGATTGTCCCTATGGCAATCATATTTGTGGTTCTATGTGGATTTTCTTTCTATATGGGTATAATATTTTGTTCTGAAAAGGATAGTTTTGAGTCACTTTACAGCCAGAAATCCACTCAATTCCCCAAGGAATCGTCAACAAGTTCTCTGCAGATTAAATACACCAGTTTTCCCGAATGCAGTGCTGACTATCAAGATTACACTCCATGCACGGATCCGAGGGTAAGTAGTACTAATAGTATCCATTGTCTGATGCTATAGAAGTTGTAGAAGAAAGTTCTTTATGGATTAAGTATGCTTAAACTTACAGAGATGGAGAAAATTTGGATCCTATCGGCTTACTTTGTTGGAACGCCATTGTCCTCCAAAGTTTGAGAGGAAAGAATGCTTAGTTCCTCCCCCAGATGGGTATAAACCTCCAATTAGATGGCCAAAGAGCAGAGATGAATGCTGGTACAGGTAAAATATATGTCTTATGAGTTAACAGCAAAAAGTTCACTTGACACAGATTTCCTGAAATTCATAATTTTCAACTCCTTCAAGTCTTGTGTTATGTATAATTTCAGGAATGTTCCGTATGACTGGATTAACAAGCAGAAGTCTAATCAGCATTGGTTGAAAAAGGAAGGCGAGAAATTTATCTTTCCCGGTGGGGGTACTATGTTCCCCAATGGTGTAGGCAAATATGTTGATTTAATGCAAGATCTGATCCCAGAAATGAAAGATGGGACTATTCGAACTGCCATTGATACTGGTTGCGGGGTGAGTTTTGCTTTTTTGTCTTCCTTTTTATTATAGGGAACTGCCAAATTACAATTCTCGAAGTTTAACTCTACACTTTAGGTTGCTAGCTGGGGTGGTGACTTGCTTGATCGTGGGATTCTTACTCTTTCTCTTGCACCGAGAGATAACCATGAAGCTCAGGTTCAATTTGCTCTGGAGCGTGGTATCCCTGCAATTCTCGGTGTCATTTCTACTCAGAGACTTCAATTCCCTTCCAATTCCTTTGATATGGCTCATTGCTCCAGATGCCTCATACCCTGGACAGAATTTGGTACCTTTTCCTATGTATTTTGAACTTTTAGTATCTGAACTGAATTTATTCCTGTTTATGCAAGACTCTAGTGATCATGATCTTTAATACTTTACCAGTTTGTAGCCTCTTAACTTTTGGATCTCAAGCATATGCTGTAAATACGCCATTTCTTTCAAAACAGGCTGAAATCTTGTTTTCAAACCTTTATACACAATTTTGTTTACTACTAGGATTTTAATCAATGTGAAGGAATCACTGTTTGAGTAATTTTTTCCGGCCTGATTAGTGTGGCTGTTTTAGAAAATGGTAAATAGTTTGAACTAGTCCACATGTTTAGGCTGTAAATATCACCCAAATCTTACTGCTTTGATGATTTGTAATTACTTGTTTTATGATTTGTTCGCTTGAATCAAATTCTCATTCTTTTTTATTGGGTATCTAATTTTAGGTGGAGTTTATCTCCTTGAAATTCATCGGATTCTTCGTCCTGGAGGATTCTGGGTCTTGTCTGGTCCACCAATCAACTATGAGCGCAGGTGGCGTGGATGGAACACAACCATTGAAGAACAAAGATCAGATTATGAGAAGTTGCGGGAATTGCTGACTTCAATGTGCTTTAAAATGTACAAGAAAAAGGGTGACATTGCTGTATGGAGGAAGTCTCTAGATAACAATTGCTATAATAAGCTAGCTAAAGATACCTATCCACCTAAATGTGATGATAGCCTCGAACCAGATTCAGCATGGTATACTCCTCTTCGTGGTTGTATTGTGGTTCCAGATCCTAAGTTTAAGAAATCAGGTCTGTCATCCATTTCTAAGTGGCCTGAACGGTTGCATGTTACACCAGAACGAATCTCAATGGTTTATCATGGGAGTGGTAGTGCTTTCAAACACGATGACAGTGAGTGGAAAAAGCAGGTAGCCTACTATAAGAAGTTGATCCCCGAACTTGGAACCGACAAAATACGAAATGTAATGGACATGAATACCGTATATGGAGGTTTTGCTGCCTCCTTGATTGATGATCCTGTTTGGGTCATGAATGTAGTCTCATCTTATGCTTCCAATTCGCTTCCTGTGGTTTTTGATCGAGGCCTTATTGGAACCATCCACGACTGGTAATTTTGCATATTGGATATGAAGCACAGGATTTTTACTTTTGGACATACTTTTGTCTTGTAAGATCTGATGTTGATTTCATTTTCTTATGGTAGGTGTGAAGCTTTTTCTACATATCCTCGAACATATGACCTGCTTCATCTTGATGGTCTTTTCACAGCAGAAAGCCACAGGTCACTATTCTTCACCACTTAACTTATTTGCTCTACTGTATAATGAATTGAACTGCTGTGACAAAGATTGTTATATGGCAGGTGTGAAATGAAGAATGTGTTGCTGGAAATGGATCGAATCTTGCGACCTTGGGGTTATGCAATCTTTCGAGAATCTAGTTATTTTACCAATGCTATCGCAACCCTTTGCAAGGGCATGCGTTGGGAATGCCGTAAAGAAGATACTGAGACTGCAAGTGACACTCAGAAGGTATTAGTATGCCAGAAAAAACTATGGTATTCATCCAACAAGGGTTCAAGATGACAAACTATGGAACTTGAACCTGAGTAGTAGTATAGTGGAGAAGAGGCATAAGGGAAGCTATTTCAGGGATGAGTCAAATTCTATAATATAATGAGCCAAGAATCATTGAAGTTCAACTTTGTCAAAAGAACGAGTGGTAACCAACTAATCTGATTTTGTTAATCTATAGAGAAGAATTTCCTATATACATAATTATGTATCACTTGCTTTTGCTTCCTTTTAAACACTTTCAAACAGAAAAAAAAAATGTTCTAGTATCCAAATGCTGACATTGTCAAGGAATCAAACTCCACGGAAAGGACGACTATATTTTTGTACAGATTGTTTACGGAGAACCACACTGCACTTTTATTAATGCTGATTATGGTATAGTAATACTATGATTTTTTTTTCCCCAAGGTTCAAAGATTGTGTTTATTGTGAGTTGGTATTTAAACTATTACTTTGATTAACAAATATTCGGCGGTATTGTTTAAAGATGTTTATTGGGATGATCTTGAACTGATGCATGTCGTAATTTGCTCAAACAATGAAAAGTAAAAGTGTACTTAGATAGAACAAGCTTAGATCGTTTCTAGGGAATCAACGACGGTTAACATTTTGTCACATACATACAATGCATATGAATTTATCAACAGATATAAGCATATGAATTCATCAACAGAAATAAAAGAGGATTTTATTTGAATCCCAATAGAATGGGAAATAGAAACGTAGAAGAGGTCAAGACAGATTATGTAAACGAATTAATTCTTCACACAAATTCAAGATTAATTGTTTATGTTGATTGATTATAAGTTGACTAAAAGGTGAAATTTCTATCCTGAATAACTCAATGAATTTTTAATGAATTATATTTAGTCATATAATTTTCCTCTAAATCAATTATCAAGCTCCAAATTCAAACATGCTAGCGAAGAAAGAAAACGAAAAGATAAAAATATAGAACTAAAATTGAAAAAAAAAAGGAGTGAGTCTCCCTTAATCTATGCGTTGTCAATTTATAGCTGATTAATGATCCAATATTGGGTCTTATTTACAGGTCTTAAATAAGTACGAGATCCAATTAAGAATGTTATAGCATTAATCTCTCAAAATATTCAACAAATCTACCTTAATTTCAAAAAAAAAAAAAAAA
>Ga0209700_103342_pt1 | contig 30934 bp, 10 predicted proteins | sample SiratroredBW_FD_187528 | JGI IMG/M metagenome (GOLD analysis project Ga0209700, IMG submission 187528) | Root nodule microbial communities of legume samples collected from California, USA - Siratro red BW (SPAdes) (version 2) | ecosystem: Host-associated > Plants > Roots > Nodule | place: USA...
AATTTATAAAATAATAATAATAAAATAAGATAATTATAAAAATAAAATACTAATGATATAAATTTTAAAAACTAAATAATAATAATAATAATAATAATAATAATGTCATAAATAATAATTATAATAATAAAAACAAAAAATTATAAAATAATAATAATAATAAAATTAATAATAATAATAGTTTAATAAATTTAAAATTATAATAATAATCAAAATAAATTTATAAAATAATAATATAAACAATAATTATTTTATTTTATGAATTAAAATTATCACATTATTCATAAACTTTCATAAACTTTCTTTTTCATCTTTCATTAATTTTTTTAAATCCAGACATACATATCTTCTTCGCTTGAAATCTATCTTCACATATATCCTCAAATTCAAATGTATCTAAATGTATTATATGCTATAAAGGAACCCTTGTGCTTAATAGTCACCTGCTTCGTAGTAAAAAATTACATGTGAAGTTTAAAAAATTCACGATTTTTATTTTTAAATCATTACAATTAGAGAACGTTGTAAAATACGAAGATATGGATGCTTTAGTGAATTTCAAAGCAGAGACTTTCATGCATTTGAGCGGAAAGATTATTCTAACCTCTAGCTACTTTTCTTTTAAGCCAGAAATCTTAGTATTAACTGTTATATAATTTAAGGTGCATATTAAGATTTTTTTTTTCTGCAAAGATAAAAAATAAAGACAAGAAGCATATTTATTTTACGACAAATAACTAATTAAGTTCTTAAATATGTGAAGAACTGTTTAATTTAATTCTTGAAAGAATCAAAATTTTATTTAGTTTCATAATATGTATAAAGATTGATAAAAATTGTATCTTTTTTTAAGTGTAGTGTGGCATAAATTTTACTAATTACAATCTTTTCAAATTATTTGAATGGAAAAGCATTAATATTTTTAATTTTATAAAAAGACTGGGTTTATTATGTTATATTGTTCTCTCACTCTGTTAATATTTATTAATAAGTATATTAGAAAATAATAATAATAATAATAATAATAATAATAGTTTCCTTTTATTTAAATTAATAAATATTTTAAAAAATCAATAAAACTTTTAAAGTAAAAATTATTTAAACAAATGAGATAATTTTGTTACTGTTTTGTTTGAAGAAGGTAAAGCAAACTAAAATAGAAAAAGAAAGTAAGAAAATAAAAGAAATGAATAGGAAAAACAATGGAAACAATGGTTGTTTGACTTAAGAAGAATATAACAAAGATTATATATATATATATATATATATATATATATATATATATATATATATATATATATATATATATATATATATAATTTTACTCTTTTTCAAAACAAAACAAAATTTATTTGTTTTCTAGTCATTTTTGTCTTTATGTGTGTTGTTATTTTCAGACATTAATCATAATGTTAATATTTTTTTAGTGTTGTAACCTGTTAAGAATAGTGGTGGTTTTGAATTACATGTGATTTCGGAAAGCAAAGAAAATAAACTAATAACCTCAAACGTTACTATAAATAAGTATTATCAGTAAGGATATAAATAAGTATTATCACTAAGGATAAATAAAGAAGAAAAGAAGAAGAGAGTTACCACTTGATTGTTAAAATTAAGATAATACTCTCTAAGAAGAAAACTCGTGATAACACAAAATAAACACGACGATATTTAATACATCTAAATTGACGTAATGTTTATAGTATTTTAGATATTAGGCACGTATCCTTGTATTTTAGGAATGCTGGCTAAATTTAAACTGCAAAACAAACCAAGAAAAAATAAGTTCAACCCAAACTTTTGAGTTAAAGTATGTATAAGCTGGAGTTTTAACATCTATATTTTGAGTCCATATTACATGGTTAACTTTGCTAAGTTTTTTTTTTATAATTTTCTAGAGCGTCTGATTTCAGAGTCATTTTTAAAGCTTGCTTCAAATCTTGGTATCTTGCCTTCCATTCTATAGCTCTTGCCTTGCCTGTTGCTATACTCTTTTTTTAAGTTTATTCTTTACGCTCCATGATGACATCACATTAACATTAATGCAAAGAAAAATAATTCTTTGACAACCACTTTAAAATCATAACCCTATAACAATGATGTGATAACCTTTATTATGTGATAAAGGATAAAATTGTATTATTGTTTTGAGTTTGAAATTAATTTGAAGGAAAAACAGAATGTGCATTCATGTGAGGAGAGAAGAACTCATTAAATGAGCAGGATAAAAGTCACCATGATTGAGAAAAAACGAGTGAGCTAGAAATCCCACATTGCAATCTTTGTTCTCTCACCCTACCAAAACCAAGCCACACACAACCAAAATCCTACCCTAACTAACACTAATCTTCACTAAAACAAAATATAAATCCACATTACAAAAAACACTAACACACAATGTAATATATTTTCTATCCCTTTTAACATTAAACCCTAACAACTAACAATTATCTTGTACACATTCAATGTCAAAATACAACCATTTGTGACAACCAATCTGGAAAAGAACACAACACCGTCACATTGTAAAGGTGCTGTCATCAAACCATCATACCGCTATCAAAATAATATGTCATCATCACCACAAAAAAATGAACGGAAAAATGTGAACAACAGATAAAGAGACCGACAAAGCAAAAAATATCATGGCATTGTAAATAATATAGAACAACTACATTCTCCTTAATCTCTAATAACACTTTTATTGAAAAAGAGCTTAAAAAACAATAATGATGAGATCAAGACTTAAGACTATCCCAATACTTATAAGCTCTGTCAGTCACCCTTTTAGTTAGTTAGTTTGGAGACACTATTTAAGATCATAGTGCCTCTGCATTTTACAAAGCTTGCACAAATTTTCATTAAGCCAAACTACTCCCTTATTTTTCTTTCCATTACTACTTCGAACCAGTCAAACATATTGTAAGAGAACATGTGGATTGAAAAGGGCTGGATGGAGAAAAACTATAAGCATTAGTGAGAATTTTTAGAAAATTTCGTCTTAATTGTATACCTATAAGTTTTCCTAACGGAACCAAAATCATGGCTCTAAAAGAGAAAGAGCAACTAGGTGACTCACCCTCTTTTGCATATTGAGTAGTATACAGGTACAATGTCTATATATAGAAAGACATGATTGTAGTACCTTTACTAGAAAATGCTCTTCTCACAAATTAAAATTGAGTATCTCAAATGAGAATATAGTGCCGTTGGTGAGAAAATATTGTGCGACTAATTGAATGTTGGATTGATAAAATACAACCAATGTTCTTTTTATTGTGTGTGGGGAAACACCAAATGAATTATAATTAATTGTGCTGTACACTTAAGAAAATTTGTGAGCTTATTAATTAGAGGAATTAAAACTATTTGAGACTAATAAAGGAAATCATAAATGTGATATAATAATGTAGGAAAAGGATAAAAATTTGTAAGTTGTTAGACTACTAAATTTGAATGGATGTCTAGTTCTTAAAAGATCATATATAAAAAATAATTTGCTAAAATAGATAGTATTAGCAGATTTGTGTTGAAAATTCTAGCATTATTTCAACTTTGATTAGTTATTAATTCCTATAAGTTTGATGTTTGTGTAATTAAGAGTAATACAAATTAGGTATATTTTAACTCTAATAAGATTAACAAGTTTTGATTTTGATTCCTATACATGTTAAAAATTTTATACTTTTAAAATTTGAAATAATTATTTCTAGTCCTTATAAAAATTAACTAGTTTAGAATTTATTTTGTTATCAAATAAATTTTTTATTTCTATTCCTTTGTTGATAATATTTATTTTAAGATATATACATAATATTCATTTTATTTTTCTTAAAATAGAAATAGTAAATACTATAAATTCTATCAAAGACACATGTGGAATGTCTTATGACAGGATTATTTAAATTTTTTATTTAACACAAACAATTATTAATGAAAGTCAAGTGATGGTAGTGGTAAAAAACAATAATTTATAATTTTAGGGGGATGAAATATTTTTTTTTTTTGGAATTGTTAGATTCAAGACTAAAATTATATTTATATTATAAATTACTATGCATAGCTTTTACATATTGTAAGAAATACAATTCATAAAAATGTTATATATAATTTATTTGTATAATTGATATATGGAAAATAATGCAATGACAAACATAAATATTTTACAAGTTTTTTCTATATTGATGGTATAATAGTTAATGTAAAAACTATAATTCAACATTATAATCATTATATAAGTGTAGTTTCTATTTGTTATATGTGAAAAGATATTTAAGACATTTCACAAGCATCTATTCTCTGCGTTTTACGTCCCACATTCTTCCTCGTGCTCCCCCGCCCCTCACATAAACAATCCTTAATGAGGAATCTTTTGAGTTGTCTTCGTATTGTTACTCTGAAACAGTTTTTTTTTTTTCTCTAAAATAATAAAATTGTATATGTTATATAAATTTCACCATGCTCTTAAACTTAGGTACTCGTGATATATTTAATAATATATTATGAATTATATTTTTAAAATTAGTTCATTTTTAATTTATCCATCATGTTGAGATTGAGGGCTAGAATGAGTATGAGATTGGTTATATACTCTACATGAAATTGTGTAATAGATTTGTTTCCATTGAGGTATATTGTTTGTATTGAATGATAAAGGAAACTGTCGAATTTTTGAGAGCAAATCATACTCTTTAATTTATTTTCTAACTTATATTTAATTAAATTTATAGATCATGAGTGAATTTTACTTAAATATTTATCATTTTATTAAATCTTAAATTGTCTTATTTGAAAACTCAAAAAGATTAAATTTTCTTGCTTGTATATATATATATCAGGTCTTAAATTTCTATATCCTTTTTGGAGATTAGGTGATTCGGAGACTCTTTATCCTTGGAAACATTAAGTGATAAGTCTTTTTATCATTGGAAACAAACATTAAGTGATAAGTTCTTATTCTGGTTTCTAAAATCTTCTAATTGAACTTCTATAGTTTTGGTCATTTCTTCATTTTTTTCAAATTTTTTGACTCTTCGATAATGTAACTAGATATATTTTGAATCATTTATTTTCATGGCCTCCAATTCACCTTTTAGAATTTGAAGATGTATTTGCTTAATTCGATTGACACCTTTGAACACTTTTTTTAAGATTTTCCACACTTCCTTTGAAGTGGATGCACCAACAATCCTCTAAAGAACGAACTCAGCTCTATATAACATGTAGAAAGCTGTCTTATCTTTCCATCATATCTCTTTCAAAGTTTTGTTTTGGATTGAAGAATATCCACTAATATCTTCTGGTTCTTCAAAACCTTCTTACACTACCTCCCAAGCATCTTAAAATTTAATCTTGGTCAAAATGACAAATTATTGATCACACTGTGTTTTGATACCTCTACTCTATTGCTCTAATTATAATAAAATATGGAGTACAATACATAATATCAAAATAGATTTTTCACATTCATCTCTCACAACTATCTTATAGTTAAGAGTATAATTAACATTAAAAATATACAATTAAAAGTAATAATTATTGATCAATAAACTGACTGATTTGTTTAATTTAATGCTCGTAGAAAAATGCAATCAATGGAACAAGATTGTGAGACTTTAAAAGGGAGATTTTTTTTCTAAAATTTTACAAGTACAAGTAAACCATATAATAGAGGAAAAGGGAGGACTACTTCATCAAGTGTGTAAAGACTAAAAACCTAAACATTTACTATAATATAATGAAAACTATGAAAAGATGACACTTTGATAGGAAAGAACAACAAAATATGCTAGAAGAGAACATAGTTAAAATGTTGTAATACGAATTTATACAAAATTGCAAGACGCAAATTAAATCTTTCAAAAGGAATTAATACTATGATGATCCAATGGTAACAAAAGAGAAGTAAGTCGGTATATAAAATATTGCAACTATGTTAAGAATTAGTCTAATATTATGTTTTATCTTAGTGTTAAATGATTAATAATAATTTGTATAACATGATAGTCAACACAACAGAGAGAGAGAGTGCTATTATAAAGGTAGAATTTGTTGGTGTTTGAAATTAGAGCATGGTATTAGATTGATCACTGAAATTCATTACTATAATGTATAGTAGTCAAGACATATTAAGTATTTTATATATACTTTTTTTATTGATAAAAAATATACGATAAATAGAACAAATCTTAAAATCAGATAAGATAATTTTTATTATTATTTTAATAACTTCCATGGATACTTTTATATGCATAATTCAATATATACTATATATATTTAAAGAAAATGAATCACTATGTCAACAGTGTTGAAAAAATCATGCATTAGGTTTGTAGGTTTTATTTTTTATATGTTGTTCAACTTTCTCGTAGAGATCAAATAAGAATGAAAAAAGAGTCACACAAGGGAATGACATAACTTTTAATCTAAAACTTCAAGACATTAAATTTGTAAGTTTTCTTTCTTATATGTTGTTCAACTTTCTTATTTCTATTCAATGTGAGACTTAGACTCACACTTAGATACTTAACAATAATAATAAAAATAATAAAAAAATATTATAAATAAATGAACAACAAAATTTTTATAAATAATGAATAAAAAAACATTTTTTTAACTTAGAGTGATATTAAATAATTTAGCTTCTTTCGAAAGATTCAAAAAGTAATTATTTACTTATGTTTTAATGTTTATTTATGAATGTTTAGATTTTGAATTATATTATTGCTTTAGATTGGTTTTTATGTTTTACATATTGAAAATATTAAAAAAATAACACATTAATAAAAACCACTTTGCATATCAATTATATTCGTAACTAATATAAAAAATCAATATTTTAGATCAGTTATAACCCTAACTAGTGTAAATCATACTCAATATATTTTATACTTCAATGTATATATTACCTACAAAATGATGCTAAATACGCAACTATTCTATATCGGTTATCCGCATAATGAAGAACTTAACATTAAATTAAATGACTCTTTTTCTTCAAAATAAATCAACTTAAAAATTCCTTCCAAAACAAGCGTAGGATAGTGATGTTGATATAAGCCATCCAATAATATTGTACCACATTTTAGGCTCACTAGGTTGAGTTCATGGGTATTAATTAAAATCAGCATCTAACCTTTAGTAGGACCACAATTATGCCAAGAATTTTTGGACCTTAACAAAAAGTTAATAATATTTAATAATTAAACTAAGTAAAGTGCACATGAAAAGGGGTTGGATCCTTGAAACGTACCTTGCTGATGGATGTGGTCTTAATTATTGTCCTTGATTCAATTAGCAAAATCGTAGGGAAAAATATAATAAAAAATTGCAGAAGATACACTTCAAGAATTTCTGAATTAGCTGCGTGTGAAAGAAGGGTTTTGTATTTAAAGTGGAGGGTTGCGTAATCCTTTTGGATTATATAGAAGTATCAATTTAATGATATGGTTTATAGCTTAGATTAAACCATGTAAGCCATTTAATGCAAGTAGTCTTCTAAAGTTATAAAACAATTAACAAAAAAAGTCAAGAGTGTGGTCCATTATCCAATCTTGAAGATAAAAATTCGGTATCATTCATGTTATTATAATTGTTTTGATTCTCTACACTTGGATCCAATCTGAAACAAAACTCAACTTGATATAACTTTGAATGTTCAAGTCCTTTAGTAGGTCAAAGGGTTATATATCAAAGGCCTTCTAGAGCCACTTGTAATTGAAACTATAGAATTTGAACAATTCAACTCACCATGGGTTTAACATATTTAATGGTTTATCATAGAATTCATACAAAATCTCAGATTTGTTTGAAGGGTATGCTAAGATTGTGATTCACTCACGTTTGAACCTTATAAAAGTGTCACCTATGACATTATCACGTAGATTTTTTTTATGTATACATGGCACTGTTTTTTTAAGAAAAAAAAAATTATAGTAAGAGACAATAGTGTCTGAATTCAATGTAAGAAAAACTTCCGGAATTTAAATACTTACATTTATCTCTTCTCAACAAGCTACATACAAGATACATGAAGATTTAAATATACCATCTCCTTTACATTAACTTTTAAATAAAATTGATCTAATTAATAGGGTAATTCTTCTAAGCACCTAAGATGTGTTAAATTCTTAGGTAAAAAAAAAAAAAATTTGATTTGATGGAGGTTTCACATACAGAACTGCAACCTCTTAATCAATAATCAGTTGCTAAAGGTATTCTTTTGTATTTCATCTTGAATTTTATAGTTTACGAAACATTATGCAAGAGAACACCAAACTAAAGTTATATACCTAAAAGAGGAAAAAAAAAAAAAAAAAAAAAAAAAGTGCTCCTTGTTCATTAAACTATGCTTTTAAGGTTTTTTTTTGAAAGGAATTGAAATTTAGAAAATAAATATTATAAGAAATTTCAGATATACAAACAGTTAAATTTTGTCAATAATATCAAAATCTCGTTGATAATTAAAATTTACCGACATAATTATGATAATAAAAAATTCATCAATAAAGTGTTTGTCAATAATTTATTAACAAAATATGAAATTTTTTAATAAATTAATTATTTATATTTTTTACTAATATTATAAAAAAAATAAAAATTATCGACGAAACAAATTTATTAAAAATATCTAAAATTTATTAATAAATTGATTATATATAAATTTACCAATGAATTTTTGAGTCAGTCGATAATTATTGATAAATTTAGAATAAATTTATCATAAATCTGTCGATAAATTTAACAACGAATGATATTCATCGATAATGATATTTTACCGACGAATAAAATTCTATCGATAAAATTATATCCGTAATTTACCTTTTTCGAATAAAAATTTGTCAATAATAATTTTATCAATAAATTTAAACCCATTAATAATTATCCGTCTGAAAATTCTGATAATTAAAAAAATGAAAGCAAGATTTTCATTTCTGATCAATAATTTAAAATGATAGAAGTCATCACAAAGCTAATGCATTTATCTTTATTTTACTTTGAACGACAGACTCTAGGACAATTTGGCAACAAGTCTTATCTTCACAATGTTCATAGTATTATAGTTGTGGATGGTTTGTCCCCCATAGAAACTCAACCAGTGTAATGTTACACATTCAGATAAGTGCAATCCATCTCATCCAACATCATTGACATGGAGATGTCGCACTAAATTAATAACATGTGACACTGTCTGGCAGAAGTGGCAACAAGGACCAGATGCCTGCGGCGAAAACGATGTAGTTTTCTAAAGTTTCCCTCTAACTTTGATTTCATCATTCTCTAATTCCACATTTTGGTAATCATAATGGTCCAAATCTATTCATCACTTAGTACCTATCTGGCCCTGCATCATACTTCTCATGGACCACACTTCTCAAATGCATCCAAACACATACCCTTTCAACTCATTCTTCTAACCACAATTATAAACAAACTCATGAGAAAAAAAGATATCTTCAATTCAAAACTTCAACATAATTGTGAGTTTGTCTATTTGTTGTTCATGTTACTTCTTTTTACTAGGTATGAGTTTTACAAATCCACTTGAATTCCAAACCATAACTACAGTAGTGTATTATGTTAGAATAATTAATTACACAATATTTTCTTCTAAGTTCTTTCACTTGTTGTTAAGGTTGATTTCATACTTCATTCATCAGTGTATATTAGTTTAAATGTATTTTTAATCTTTTGAAAATTGGGCTAATTTTTTTTAGTATCTCAAAACATTAAAAAAAATTATTTTTATAATCTCTCAAATCTAGAAAAACATGGGTTTAATCCCAAAGCAGTAAATTTAAGATGATAAAAACAGTTTTAATTTAACGTTTAGGGGCTACCATCATATTTTTTTCTTTCAAATTTGAGACTAAAATATATTTGTTTTATATTTTTAATAAACTAAAATTTCAGCAACTAAAAACATAATTAAGTGGTATACTTTTATTAGTTTTTAAAAGTTTTTTCATTTAAAATTTAAGAAATGTAGTAAATTTTTGTTCTGACAAAATACTCCATTTTTTAAATTGTTGGTTTTGTTAAAGCAAAAAAAAAAAATGTCGTTTTCACAATTGAAGATAATAGGATATATTCTTATTTTATCGACCATTTAATTAATTTATTCTTCTTACATTTATTATAGAACAGAAATAAAAGTAATAAAATAAAAAAATATTATATCTATAGTTGTTGTGTTTTTTCATTTATAGACCGTGAAAATAGATGAAAAGGAACGTAGGAAGTAATTACACACACTTTTATATATATATATATAAATTATATAAAAATTAACTAGATAATGGATATATAATTGATACAATAGTAATTATTAATTAAGACTATCTTAAACTTTAAAAACGAGGTATAAGTAAATAGAATATATAAATTAATTAAAACTTAGGAGATAATAGATATATAACTGATAGGATTACCTTAATTAAATTTTAAAAATGATGTATAAATAAAAAAGGACAATTAAACAGGAATAAGGAAGTGTTGAACTTACAATAGACATGTTTAGGTCTATGAGAAGTGTAATTTACTTAAATAAGGTGCAATGTTCATGCATTAAATTCTGCACTGAAACAATACAAGGTTCTTCTGTATCTGTGTGCAAAGTGAACTAATATCGGATAAGCTCCAGTTTTAGGTCATGTCCCAACTAAGGAATGATAAAAGAAACAATTTTGTTAATAAAATGTTATACCTTTTGAATTTAATAAAATGTTTATTCAGTAAAAGTTTGAATAATCTTATACATTTTCTTAATTATTTTAATATTTTATAAATAAAATAATGTGTATTTTAAAACAGAAAAACTATTTTTTTTAAGTAAACTTTACTAAAAAAATGGAAGTTTAAATTTATTCTAAAATCTATTTCGTGGAAATTTATTTATAAACTTGATCCTAAGTTGATTGAAATAAATTCAAAATATTCATTTTGATAAATTATCTAGGAATACAGTCAACTATAATAAAAAAAAATACTTTACATGCTACATATAATTTTAAAACAACTATTTAAAATCAACAATTTTAATTATATACGACAATCTAAAGTAGTTTAAAAGACAATTTACATTTTCAATATACTCTAATTAATCTTATTATTTTATATAAATTCAACTTTAATTTAATATAAATTTTAACAAATTCCAACTTTTTATTCAGTGCCTCCATGCATAATTTAAAAGTAGAGTCTATCAATATATTTTATTTTAAACAAATTTCAATTAATAGCATATAATTGTTTTTAGTCATACTATTATTACTAGTAAGGATTATTTATCATGTAAAAAATAATAATTAGCCATATAACTTGAGGGCATGTTATTGGATTAAAAACTAATTAAAACTTTAATTATTTGATTAACTGAATATTTGATTCAGCAGTAGTTTGTTTAAAAGTTTAATTAAAGAAAGGATGATTAAAAGTTGAGGAATTTTGTTTGAACTGAATCACATATTTGGAAATTAAGCATGTTGATTTATAATACTAATAATGATAACCCTAAAAAATAATAGCAGTCCTTGAAGTTTGAAAAAATAGCAAAGTATTGTGGTTTTGTTTTTGTTTTTCCCTCTCAGTCTCTGACAAACTCCACATGCTCCTTGAGAAAGGCCTAAGCCTCAGACCCACCCACGTTATTGTGTCTGCATACAAGTGCTACGAAATGACCACAACAGATCTACCTCATCTCTGACCCACGCATTTATACACTCTTTTTTTCTTTCAATCAAATAATTATCCAAATCAATTTTATTTTTCATGTTAAATTCTAACATAAATCTAACAATTTTCATTAAAATAAATTCAAGATTTTCAAAATTTGACCATTTATCTGTATTAGCTTCATATGAAATCTCCGTCAATCCTTTTTAAAATGTCTTTTTACTTTTATACTCATATATAACCAGAAACTGGGTTTGTTTTTATTGACATAAACTATATAAGAATTTAGTAATGAGAATTTATATATAGATACATATATATCTGTATATGTATATATATTTAACAGCCCTTATCTGTCTCATGCATTCTGATTTTGACACCTCAAATTCCACTCTTTTTCTCCTCTCTCTTACGTAATGTGAATAAGAAAAGGTGTCTCTGGGAGTTGTTTATTCTTGGGGCAAAATTTTCAACACTTGCCTTCTTCATATACACACACCACAACTCCTCTCTCTCACACTCTTTAGCCTCTACAGCTGCATCTTCTGCAAGAGAAAGGAAAACTAAGATAAAAATATTCCTCTGCTCAGTTAAAGAAAGAAAAACATCTCTTCTTGGGTCTCTAAAAAATTTCCCTCTTCTTTCTGCATCCCTTTGGAATTGCTTGGTTACTACTTCTTTTTTGTTCTTTCTATTCTGCTTTTGCAGCATATATATTCTCTTCTCTGCTGTGTGAAACCCCAACATCACCCAGATTCTGCAGTTTTCTGCTTTCTATCTCTTTGCTCCACTCAAGGTCTTGGACATTCTCTTCCCTTCTTCACATGCACATGCACATGTAATGTGTGTAACAAACAAAAGCATGACCAAGTCTTCTCCTAGCTTAATGCAAGTTCTAGTCAATGCATTGGTGCTATCAATTTATCATCTTTTTCAGAAACTTCTCTGATCCAGAACACCAGCTCCTCCTTCTGCAGCACCTTCACACATTCCAAATTCTTTCTACCCCAAAACAAAAGGCCTTTAATTTATTCTTTGTGGGAGGAGGATGGTAGTTACTCAGGCCTTGTGAGCTCTGAAAAGTTGAAGGGTAGCCAAAAAATGTCTAAAAAGGTTCTCACATCAATGAAGGATGAAAATCCAGAGTTGCAGAAGCAAATTGGGTGCATCAGTGGATTTTTTCAGCTCTTTGACCGCCACAGGTTCCTCACTGGCCAACAAGGTAGCAGCCTCAATCAGAACATACCAACAAAAGGTAACATAATCTGCAATATTTCTGTTATTGTTGTATATGCATTTTGATGATGCTTTTGTTAGTAATAATGTTAACTTGATACATTTTTGAGTATGTGATATTCATAAACTTTATATTTAAAAAAAGGACTAAATGACAATTTTTGGTTGACATTAATAAAAAGGGCTAATTGACAAATTTTGCTTGGCATGTATATTGAGTAAAATCGCTTTCTTTCAACATTAATTGGACTGGCCCTATCAACTTGCAATTTGTCAGTGATGTAATGTCACAGTTTTTTCCCATTAGTCATTTTTTATTCAGCTTTATTTTTACCTTATTTTAAATTTTGATGGGATGAGAAGGGTGATAGCTGACTAACTGGTAATTGGTAAAAGTTCTTTCACTGGCTGTAGTTACAAGGCAAAACAAAGCTTTTTTATTCCTTTTACACTCTCCAACAATTGTATATGAAACCCTTCTCTTCTGATTTTTAAATATTAAATGCTTTAGAATGCCAGTTTTCATTCTTTAGCAGTTCCTGAGATGCAGATATATATATATTTTTTAATTTGTACCTTACCATTCCCAGTAATTATTTCATTTTCCTCATTTAATATAACATGAGTGTTTGGTTGAAATAATTATGGAGAAATAATTATTTCCTTTCAATGTGTCTGAAGAAGCTGGTAAAACAAATAATCTAACTAAATACAACAAATACAGACTTTGTACATTTCCATGAAGCACATGGTTCTGCAAAAAATGTTACCATGCAAAATATTTGCAGCTAAGAAAAGCATTACTGTAAATAAGTACATTTACGGTTCAGATTTTTCCATTAACAAATCAAGATTCCTTGTAGGATAAATAGTTTAGATCAAAGTTTTCACAAGATAGTCTAATTACTTCTTACTAAAATTCCCTTCATTTCTCAGGTGGAACAAGGAACCAAGTGAAAGAGGTGAATAACACAAATCAAAAGGCCACGGTAAGAAAAGTGATTAAAAGTTTAGATCATCAGAGAAACTTGGTAGAAACAGTTAAGAATGCGAGTTTGCTTGCAGGGAAATAATGTGAAGGTTGCAGGAGAGAATCAGCAATTCTCCACAGAATCATCAGGAACTTCAATGTCTTCCTCCTCTCGTTCATCTAGCATGTCATCCCTCGAGTTCAATAGAACAATTCAGATAGAACCACCAACAATCAGTCCAATGAAAATTAAGAACTCTAATTCAGAAATAGCATTGAAGCAACATGGCAACCAAGGCCCTCAAAACCTTGATTTCTATGATATTGTCAAAGAGTCAATGCATAGAGATGTTCAAGGATTGTCAGTAAAAGTTGTGGCTAAGGAGGAAAAGAAGGGTAGAATCTTGAAACACATTGATTCTCCAAGACCTTTGGAGCCGCCAAAACCTGTCAATATGGTTGCTTGGGATTCACCGAGACTCTCTTATGATGGCAGGGACACACAAGATACATTAAAATCTGCTACAAAGCCTAAGGAACTCCCCAGGCTTTCCTTGGACAGCAGAGAAGGATCCATCAAAAGCTTCAATGAAGGAACAAAATGCCGCGGTCTTCTGAAGGGTCTGCAGAAAGGGTATGGTAGCTCTGGCACAATGGTTAAGCAGCTGCAGGAACCAGAAACTTCTAGAAGATCATCATCCAGTGTTGTTGCAAGGTTGATGGGACTAGAAACATTCCCAGACTGCACAGAAACTTGTGATACTCAACCACGGATCTGTACTGAATCAAATGCAGAAGCTAGCACAAATGATGAGTACGAGCAACACCAAAGTGCAGTATCAATGAAGGGGTCTACCTTGCTTCAGTTTAGAAGGGATGCTTCAATCCTAAATGTGACACCCTATTCACGGTTTTCCCTAGAACCAACTCTATGGAGGCAACCTGAAGCAAGCCAAGGTTTTTCCAAGAGAAGTGAATCTTCAGCAAAAGCATCAAACCAGTCCCTCTCTGTATACGGGGAAATTGAAAAGAGGATAGCAGATATAGAGTTCAAAAATTCTGGAAAGGATCTCAGAGCGCTTAAACAGATTCTTGATGCAATGCAGAGATATAAAGAATCATTGCATATTACAAGGGATCAGGCTTCAAATTCTCTATCTGACAATAGGAGTAATAGCAGTCTTAGTGAAAGTTCCGTAGTCAAAAGCCCAAGAATACGGCAGAAGGAATCAGCATCCACCACTGTTGAGATATCAAATTCAACCCAGGGTAGCAAGTCACCAATTTTCATCATGAAACCAGCAAAAGCTGCAAGGCAAACCAGCAATTCTGCTTCCACAGAAATGACATTTCAGGGTAAATCAAGCCCCAGCAAGTTTAGTCCTGTTAATGGAAGAATGGGTGACAAGCTTGACAGAAAAACAGCAAAGGGTATCAGAAATGCCAAGGATTCCATTGGTCAACCCTTCCACTTGGTGGATAAGAGTAACAATAAGATAAGAACATCAAAATTGTTGCAATCTCCAAAAGTTCCTCAAGTAATCAATGGGGAAAATGCCACCAACTCCAGCAATGCAACAGGGGCCAAGAGCCCAAGACTACAAAAGAAGTTTGGTTTGGAGAGGCGCTCACCAACAACTAGCCCATCATCAGATTCAAGTAGTAACAGAAGACAACACAATAGACAGTCAGTGGAATTGTCTTCCCCAAGTACTACCCCCAGACAAAGATCCAGTGAAACCAAAAATCAAAGGGGTGATTTTAAGCATGAAGTTGGCGTGGAAGTCATTCACATTGATAGGATCAACAGCAACTCCATCCAGTTAAAGGACTTCAATCAAAATGTATGTATATGTTCTTCCCATATTTGAATCCTTGTAACTAAATCACCTGGTTTAATATTTTCCTTTTCATTGACCAGAATGCAGCAAAAGATTTCAGCAACGAAAGCTTTCAAGCTGAGAAAGTAATTGCAGCAGAACAACCAAGCCCTGTGTCTGTTCTTGATGCTGCTTTCTACAGTGAAGAACCACCTTCTCCAGTAAAAAAGAAATCAGACATCACAAGAGATTTAGGTACGTTACACATTTCATTTTTAATCAGTCCACAATCATCTATAAAATGAATCATTGGGAAAAATACATTTTTTATGCCATTATTAGAAACACAAAAGTCCAGGAAAGGAGGTTTTGTTACATATTATATTATTGACTTTCTTCAAATTTATTGCTACAGATGATGCTCTTAACACTTATGATAGCAGTGAGGAGAACTCAGAAGATCTTCCTCTTCTATCCAACAATGCAAAAGCCAACTTCAGCAGTGATACTGACTTGAGAACTCAAAATTTGGTTCAAATTCTCCATCAAATTGACTCCAACGATGAGAGATTTACCAATTTCAGAGACTATAAAGATCCTGACCATAAATATATATCAGAAATACTGTTAGCATCAGGGCTGCTCAGCAGTCCAAGCTCTAGCTCCGGTTTTCATTCATCAAGTCACCCAATAAACCCAAAGTTGTTCCTTGCACTAGAGCAAATCAAGACAAACAAGAAGTGTTTCAACATTGAATACAATGAGAAGAAAATTTCTGGGCTGAATAGTCCTGAGCAAATGCAGAGAAAGCTAATATTTGATGTGGTTAATGACATTCTAGCTCAGAAAATATTATTGGAAAGTGCTACTTCATTGTGCCAGTCAAATCAGCCAACAAGTAGAACAATAAGAGGACAGCTGCTTTTGGATGAGCTTTGCACAGAAATTGATAAGTTACAACATAAAAATAGGAATGTCAACCTGGTTAATGAGGATGAGAACATGACAAGCCTTCTGTGGGAAGAGTTGATGCACTTTCCCACAATTTACACAAACAGTTACATGGAAATTCCAAATGTTGTGTTGGATATTGAACGGTTGATCTTCAAGGATTTGATAACTGAAGTTGTGAGAAGTGAACTAGCTAACCGTTCTGGTAAGCATTGCAAACAACTGCTGTTCTCCAAGTAGGACTTCTGGGTAATCAGTTTTCAGAAATAATTTTCAGCCTTCATCTGTAAACTTTCTTTTCTACCTACCTATACTTATACTTTAAGGAGGGGGAAATAAGCTAATTAATAATAATCTTTTTTGCATGGATTTATAGTGTATGTTGAAAAAGTACATGTAGAAATGCAGATAAATGTATATATCAATGACATGATCTTCTTACGTTCAATTATGGGTTTCTTAACTTCATCAGAGAAGAATCTCCTTTTATATCTCTTCTACACTCATTTTCATATAAACAGAGATTTGTAGCAATAACAACTAGTGCTGAAAACAATAGGTCAATTTTCATATAATTGCATTCCCATACATCCACTCTACATTTCTTTTTTGAATAATCAGTAGGTTACTTTCACTATATTGTAAATTTCATGAAACAAAAAAGGTCTGTTGCATAAACTTGAGATTTAACCATTTGGCATACTACAAGTATGCCTCCTAGAATTGAATATAAAACATCTCATACATCAAAAGGCCTATTTTAGCCTTCTCAGTCATAGATTTAGCAACACAGGACAAACTTCAAAGGTATTTTTGGGTGAGGGGTTATGGACAAAAAGGACAGGGAGAGAATTTCTCTTTACTTCTAAATTAAGAGTTATATATTTATACTAATATATTATTTTATTTATTTTATTCTAAAAAAATATTAAATTATAGAACAATATATATTTATTTCTCTCTTTTCTACCCTTTCCTTTATAATATCAACAGCAATTATATGAACTATTCAACATACCATCATAAATATCGCAAACAAACTTCAGTAAAAAAGAATTATGAATCATCAATTCATTCACAAGGGAAATGATATTAGCACATACCTTAAAGACTGTTAAAATGGGAACATGCCTCTACAAAATATTAATGTACATACTATGATTGCCATAAGCAAACAGCGACCTAGATTTCACTACTACAGAACTATCTATTCTGACAGTCACTTGAACAAGTACAAAAAAAAGTGTCAAAAATGGAAGCATATACTTGTAGCTCATTTTTGTGACAATTTTTAACATAATTTGAGGACTAGATGCACGTAATTGAAGTCTATCCAAAAACACTATATTAAAAACACACAATTGAATAAGGTCATCTGGATTTTCCCGAGATTCCTATAAAAGCTTCGTGGCCTCCTTTTCCCGTCATCCTTCTCACCTTCAATCACAAGCATGGAAAAACCTCAATCTGAAAGGCTTTTCTTATTAGAGAGAAGCTCTGCCTGCTCTTGAAATAGTTGTGTATTTTTCACTGCTTCAGTGGCTTAAGCAGATGCTTTTGTCTTCAACGTGATTTTCTACAACAGATTTTTCTGAAGCTGCATCATTAAACAGCATAGCTGGATGGAGAGCCTATAGAAGCCACTTCTTCATCCTGAATTCGTAAAAGTACTGCAAAAGAAGTGTTTTTTTTTTTTTTTCCACTGTTTCACAAGATCCTAGTTTCTAAGGCATACATAATTCTAAAAATAATTCCCATCATCCATTAAAACCCATCACAGGAAAATCCGAATCAGACAAGCCCAAAACCGTGGAAAGTGTAAATTTAATTGTAAAACATATGTGAGGGAAAAGGTAAATTTTGGGGTGAGGGGAAAAGAGCGAAAGATTCTAAATTGAGAAAGAAATGGGGCAAAATGAAAATAAAAAGTTTACCAGTGGATTGCAGGTCCTAAATCAAGGTAATGCATGAGAAATGAGGAAGTTAGAAAGTTGTGAGATATACAACAAATTTTTTGTTATTGTGTACAAGTTTCTCTGTTAACTTTTGAATCCATATAGTTTCATCTTTTTTAGTAGACAAATCTACATCACCTTGTAACTTGGATAACTAACTTACTACCATAGTTAGTAGTAGATTTCATGTTGAAGTGTCGCAAAACTTTCAACAAGTAATTCTTTTAGGAAAGTCAAACCTTCTTATCTTTTCTTCTCAAAGGATTTGCATTCCTAAAATCTTATTTGTTGGTTCTAAGTCTTTTATATCAAACTTCTTAATTAACTGTGTCTTAAATTCTTAGATTCGAGCTTTGTTGGAATCTTCACCAACATGTCACCCACATCCAACAAGATGATAAAATCATTCTCATCTAACTTATTGTAATATGTATAATGGTTTGAACTCAGTATGTTGCAACCAATTTTATTGATGAAGAAATCAAATCTATTGTGTCAACACCTAGGCGCATACTTTAAATTGTACATAGATTTGGTGAACTTGCAAAGTTTTTACATTTGCTTAAGATGTAAATCAAATGTAATACACATGATCACAATAACTCGGTTATTATTAATCTAACAACTAGCGAGAATATATCAGTAAAGTTAGCTTCTTCCTGAAGACATTCTTTTACTTTTAATTAGCATGATGTCGCTCCACCTAATACTTGTCATTTTGTTTGATCTTATAAAACCATTTGCAATCAATAACTTTTTAACTTTTTGAAAGTTCAACAAGTCTTGTTTTTGTAAGGAGCTTCTATTCGCATTTGAATCACTCACACCCTCGTGAAAACCTAAAGACTCTCCTTCTTCATTTAGAAGATAGTATGCATTATGACTTGTCATAGCATATAGTAAGTGTCAAGATGGTTCCAATTTATCTCGTGTAGATTGTCAAAGTCCTTCATTACTAACCTTATTTGACTCTCATTCCTTGTGTTCCTTCTGATTCAAAAGAATCATCTGAATTTTTCTTCTCTATATGTACTATGATAATCATTTTGTAGTTCATCTTTTACAAAAATTATATTCCTGCTAATGACAACCTTGTGCATAGTGGAGTCTCCTAAGTGATAACCCTTCACACTGTCAGCATAACCTAAGAATATACATTTCTTGGATTTTGTATCTAACTTTATTCTATTTTGGGGGTTATACATAATATACACAGGAGAACAAAATACATGTAAGGAAGAATGTTAGATCAAAATTGAAATAACCATATGATTTTGACTATGTGCTTAATCCAACAAAGTGTGAAACATGAAGAAGCTATGTCTGATAGGCATTGTGTAGAAAGAGTAAATCATGCAAAATATGCAAGTATTTTGTTTGACAGAGGATATACACTGTAGATTTTCTACTTCATCTGATGACGATCAGACAATAAATGCAAACAAATTTTAAGCAAATGTAAACAAAAAGAATATTCTTGAAACTTAATTCTATGTTGCAGGGAATGTTTTCATCATTTGTTCCCAAAATGATCAATGTTAAGACAAGTCTACATTAAGATCCCTTGGGATACGAGTTAAAGTTGTCTTGTCTGCCAACTATCTTGACATAAACATATGTTAACTTTGATCCTACCATCTGTCTAGTACTGTGTACACTTTTATCAAGATTTGGTGTAAAAGGCTATACAACCATGGAAGATATAATCAACAAAAACAACAACATAATATCAATTCAATCCACAAAGTTCAGTTGTAATCAAACACAATTAAGTCTACGTACTAGTAAGGGTGATCAGAATCAAAGTGATAAAAAAAAACAAAAATAGATAACCAATTAAAGCAAAAGTAATTCGATTGATTTGGATCTATTTTTCAAAAACAAACAATTCAATTCAATTTACAATTTTATACTTTACAACTGATCCAAATTACCTATTATTTCACTCATATACAAGAGATTTATGTGAGATAAATATAATGTGTCTAATTTGATTCATGTCAATAAATAAGTGACAGAGGAATAACAAAGTGGTTTAACATATGAATAAGGTGGGGGAAGAGTTTTCTTCATGATGTAAATGTTACAATATTAGCCTTTGCGGAGAAAATTACTAAACTCAACTAAAAGATTAATGGAAGGAAACAAAGAGAATGATTTTGATGTTTATGTTTTGAATTTTGTTCGATATTATACATGTGTATGCAAGGAATTTGTTAGACTCATGCAAAGTAGATGTTAGAAGTTATCTAGTATTTATGCTACAATATATAAGTATAAAATAACCACATATGTTTGTACCTTTACATTTTATTCTAATTCCTTTGCTAATAATAAAAAAAAAAAAAACGGGAGTTGCTACTATATGTAAACAAATTATTCAGTACTATACACAATTATGAAGAGAACAAATCTTCAATTATAATGGAGTAGATAATGAAATTATTCATCATGATATAATATTAGAACATAATGTCAAAAATATGAGATCAAATACATAATGTTGTTTCAAAAAAGATTAATGAACTTAGAGAGGGACTAACAATCAAATACATAATGTTGTTTCAAAAAAGATTAATGAGCTTAGAAAGGGACTAGCAACCAATGAGGAATCGATTCGAGTCTATCTAAATAATTTTTTGTCTTATCTTAATTGGTGCACAGAAATATTTTTCAATATCAAAATAGTCAACAACAACAAAATTAAGCGGCAAAATAATTAATCAATATTGACAAAAAACAACAAAAACAACATGAGACCTTGAATATTAAGGCCTTAGGAAGTTTTTATGATGTATTACTAAAATTACACTTTTATAAGATACTTTTCTAGTTTACCTTGTTAAAAGTTAGAAAATATATTAGTATGACTTACTTTATGGATGACTTATTTTAACTTTTATTTATGATAATTGTTTAGAGATGGTATAAGTACTCTATTTTATTGGATGATTTATTAGTTGTAATCTTATTTTAAATATATTTTACATTTTCAAATATTTATAATGTCAAGTTGTCTACATTTGTGTAGGAATATCTAAATTTTTAGATATATGGTATGTGATGAATGTCATATAGGATAGACACTATATGATGTCATCTTTCTATATAAATACCTATGAGAGGTAATTACATATTAGTCTTATACATAATTATGTATAAACATATACATAAGTAATTATGTATAGATTGAATTACGAATATGTCCATATATAATTATATACGTATATGTAATTATATACGAATATATCCATATATAATTGTATATTGATATTATTTATAGAAAAAGTCATATGAAGTTACCTATACATTTGGAAATCTATAATAAAAGTTACTTACTAGCTTTTTAATAGAAATGTTTCGTAATTAATTAAGTTTTACTTACAAATTCTTTTTATTACATACAAAGTTTAGTCACAGGAAATACAATTTCTTTCATATTAAAGGTATGTGTTTGCATGTAATAGAGAAAATATCAATTTCATGAATTTGTGGACTCCAACTCATTAATATATTAGACAAGAAAACTAAATAAATCACCAATTGCTTTGTTAAGAGGAAACAAATATACTTAATTAATCAATTCTATTAAATTGCGTATAGTTGTTGCAATAATTATTTTGCAATAAGGTACTATTGGCAACTACTTGTTATAGCCTTGCATGATTGCATTGTTACGTGATTTTTCTACTTGCACAAGAAGTTCCCCCACATATTTTAAATAAATAGTTGATTGGTAATCAAAACCAAAATTTTTGCAACTATTACATTAATTAAGTTTATATAATTCTATCATAATCAATATTTTTTTCTTAAATATAACATTTTAAAAAATAAACGAGATGAACATATTTTCTTATAATATAATAAACAAACTAAAAGTTATAAATACAAGTCATGATTAAAAGAAGTGGAAATCTAATAACTCAATATGTTTTACAATTCATTAATAAATTAGTTTATGGACTTATGTGAAGTTATCCTATATTGCTGCGATTCATGGATACACATCCGTTTAACTCGAAAGCACTTGACTACATCAAATCAACAAGTGCAACATATTTTATTATCTTTTTACAGTTCATTAAAATAGTTGACATATTATATTAGTTTATAAACTTCATTGTTGACTCATTTTATTTTTTCAATATAGTTTTTGTTTTACGATAGCTTGCCATAGTTATTTACAATTTTTAATTACTCATCTTTTATAACTATTAAGTTAAATTTATAGCTTCATTATTATAAATGGTATTGAAGTCATATTTTGTAAATTGTAAGTTGCAAATGAAATTTGATTTAATATGGATTGATTTGTTTGAGGTAGGACCAATATTAAAAAATAGCATAAATGGCATTACTTATCATGATGTATATGACAATTATAATTAGAATCGTCATCATATATCTCTTCACACGTAAATGGTTTAAAAAAAAATACATATAATAACGGTTTAAATTTCAATGATAATTCGAACGACAATAATCCCCAAAATGTTGTTAAAGAAAGTTTTCAATCGTTATTAAAATCTTATTTTTTTAATGATTCATGATATTCAGAAATTCTAATGCGTCAGTTTTCTTTAAAATAAAGTATATTTAAAAAACTAAAATAAAGTTCAACTGATAATCTAAACAAATACACTCTTAGAATTTCATTCACATGTAGTAATTATAGCTAGAGCACATTAATTATTTACAAGCATAACCATATAGGGTTAATGATATATTAAAATGATAATAAAATGAATTTTAATAAAAATATATCAATTTTATAGTAAAAAATATTGATATATTATCATGCATGATATATCACTACAGACCTTTATAATAATTATTATCAAATTCATACATAAATTTGATTGACAACATTAAGATTTCAATAATGCTGGAAAATTATACCTTGATAAAATTTGTATCAATTTTTTGCTGAAATGTTTTGAGATTATTCTAAACCTTTCATAGTGTTTATAAGTGATATATTCAAAAAAAATTGCTGTAAATTTAGATAATGTTAAAACATTTTAAGTGGAATTTCTTCCATGAGTTTTTTATTAATAAAAAAATTTAATATATAAGTTTCAAGATCTTTAAAAGTAAAAGAATTTCTTATATAAAGATCTTTTTTTAAATATTAATTATAGGTTTCTTAAAATTAAAATTAAAGATATTTTCTTATATGAATTACTTTTTTAATATTTAAAACCCATTTTTGTATAATTCTTATGAAAATAGTACTTTTAATATTATAATGAACTCATGTAAAGAAGTTCCTAAGAAATTATCTTAGGGATTGCCCCATTCTCAACACATGAATTCATTATCAATTACTGCACTAGAGTAATTATATTAGGAGATTCTACTAGCGCAAATCAATATTTCATGATATTAATTATTTTTCTCTATCTTTTTTCTTGAGCTTATGTTATATTTAAAGGCAGTTTGAATATAAAGCCATTTTGAAATTTTCTCAGCTTAAAAACTCTATTTCCAACAAAAAAAAAATTCAAAAACACTTCTAATTATATTCAAGATGTCTTTACACTTTTGCTTTTCTTTTCTATCTCTCTCTAAATGTCTATCTAACTAAATAAAGTATCTATTTGCATCATTTTTCTTGTGCTGGTGAGTGTACAAGAAATTAGGTATACTTTCATTTGCCATGTTCCATCTCATAGAATATATACACAGACAATCAAAACAATAATAAAACATAACTTTAGTAAAAAAAGTAATTAACCAATAGTATATAACATAGGACACTGAGAAATCCTGTCCATACAAACACACAAGACCAGAAAGAAATCACAAACTCACTATGAAAATATTATTATTCCATATCCCAACCCTTCTCAACATAGAAGAGAGAGTGAACTTATCTTAGCATGTGTTCTCTTTAGCTTAGCAATCACAATAGCACTTCAGGAACAGCTCTCATTCTTTTGTATTTGAATGGCATTTATATAGCTTGAACTGATGGAAAATCAGAAAACCAAAACATAACTTGACAAAACGGATGTGAACTTATTCAAACGCCAAAATGTTGAATAATGTTTTGCAACACGATGAACTTCCCACAGGTCTCAAGATCCATGCATGATTTGTGAGGAGAAGCATTTTGGTAACTTTATTTTGCATTATTGGCACATCACTTGGAAGGAAAATAATCCTATTCTTTAGGGGGGTGACTTTCACTGCTGTTAGGAGAATGGAAAAGTTTAGGCCTAACCAAGCTGAATGGCATTTTCCCAGATTGGCTCATGAGTTGTTGTGATGGATTGAGAGAATTTGGCAAGAGATTTTGAGAACCTGATGAAGTCAGCATCTGATAGTGGTTGATTTGTCTTGCATTCATCTCCATTGCTGCAACATGGGAAGGGAAATATGGCTGTGTTGCTCCAGAAGGACACACCAAAATTTGAGGAGTAGTACTCCCAGCTGATAGAGCCAAAGTTGATGGGATTGGAACTACATTAATGCTGTGTATATCTGTTTGATGAACAAATCCATGGTTTCCCAATTGAGCAACATCTCCTGAATTAGGTTCCCATTGGTAACCAAGAGATGGCATGGTGTTCATCAACCCCAAAAAAGAAGGATGGTTTGGCCTTGGTAAGAGATTGTTTGGAAAAACATGTGCACCATGACAATGTTTATTATTATCAACATCATTACTATTTTTGGTAGTGTCATTGTCCTCTTCACTTCTATTTATCCAATTTGCTTTATCACTAACCATTTCTCCTGACTTTGATTTCCATAAAGTGTTGGTGTTTTGGCCTGAACCTTCACTACTATTACAAGCAACAAGAGATGGATAACCAAGGGTGAAGTTACCTGGAGGAATTGGAAGAGGTGGCAGTTCATCAATTTCATCCTTGGCTGCATTGAGCAACCAATCCACAACCTTGCTGGGTTGGCTGAGTCCAAGCCTATCTTGGAGGTCATAGAGATGAATTGCTGTTGGGACTGAAAGCCTCACCCTCCTATCTCTTAGCCCTCTCACAGTGCACACCTTGCTATGCCTGTCTTTTCCTCCAAAGGCTCGAGACACACGAACAATCCTTGGATCCTTCAGTTTCAGCCATTGGGAGGATGAGCTCGATGAAGCCTTTGCCTTTTCATGATCACTTGAAGAAAGACCTTCCTGTTTCAGTGGAAAGTCTGCTTCTTTTGTACTATTGATCATTGTATTTCTTTCATTCTTGTAATTGGTTTTCCTTCTTCTATCTTCTCTTCCACCTTCAACAATCAACCTCCTGATTTTGAATTCCGCTGTGTAAATATGCTATTCTAGCCCGTATCTGATTCAGAACAAATTAAGATTGAGACAAATAAGAACACACATATATAGAGAGAGAGAGATTGAGAGATAGGTGTAGATGGAAATTAAACTTTTTCATGACAATTATTGAAGTTGAAAATTGTCTAAATGAGGTACATATAATCAAAGTATCCTTTTCTAAGGGAAATGAACTTTTCTGAAGATGGTATGTTTACTTCATGAAGAAAAAAAGTGAATAATTCCTTAACTTATTTAAGAATATCAAAGCTTATTCTAATTCATAATTGATTTTCTTCTCCAAGAACTAAAATTCCATGCGTTTTTCTTTAAAATAAATTCAAATTTTCAATTAAGAGTCAAGTTAAATATAACAAACTAGGTCAGTGTTCCTCATGTGGATATGAGCAGAACACATGACAACAAGAGATTTCTCACTGGCATACAGCAACTGTTAGCCACAATTCATACTCTATTGTAATGATTTTGGGGGGATTGGAGAGGATAATAATTAAATAAGAAGAACACACAATAAGAATATGCAAAAATAAGCAATTGCTCTTGAATTTTCGTCAAAAATATGCGCGTCTGAACTCAAATTATGTGAAATGTTCGTTGCAAAATACTGTTTAAGTAAAAGAAAGGCAAGGCAAGAGTGAGTCAAAGCAATTAGTGGGGTGCAACGACAACCATGTGTGACTGTTCAACGCAAACACACAATTATCAGAACAAGTTTCACAACAAAAACGTGCATAATTGAAGAGGCTTATGGATAAACCCTAGATGTAGATGATAAGATATGTAGTATCTAGCAAAAACACGCACGAAAACCTACCACTGATTGATGTCATGCAAAGTGTTAGGAGCAAAGAACGAAGGGTGCACCTTATATAACCTTGATGCCAATCTGGAACTATTTATGAAGGGTTTTTCAAACTTGGGGTTTGCTTTGATTGCATAGAATAAATTGGTGAGGTTGAGTCGGCAGCTTAGAAAAGGAAGATGCCGGAATGGCACCGACCACGCCGCACTGAAAGATAAAGCAATGGCACATAGGTGGCCACGTGAGATATTACCCTATTGGTCAAATAAATTTAATACTCTTCATCTTATCATTTTCTGCTCAAGCAATGATTTTCATTTATGATGGTAGTTAGGAAGGACTTGAGGATTAATATTTTTTGGTGTTTTATTCTCATTCATCAGTTGCCAAATTAGGAAAAGAAAACAGTTTTATGAAATTTTGAATATTTTAATACCAAAATCTCTTATTACAGATTGAGTTTAATGGATGGCATTAGGAGAAAATTATATTAAAAATGACCAACGAAAGGTGTCTTTGTGTATTAAAGATTAGTAACAATGAATTGGGAAAAAGAAATGCTAGCAAACTCTCCTATTACACTTTCAGACACTATCTCTTTCTGTTTGTTTATATTTACAGAATCCACCAAAATAAGAAAACTGAGTCATTAAATGAGGCAAATTTAGTAGTTTTTAATCAATGTCAACCCAGAAAGAATGTTGGAAAAAAGTTTTAGAGAGTTTGACTAACATTTTTCATGTGGTGAATAATCTGCATCAATGTAACAGTAACTAAAAAAAGTTAATTATTTTAATGTTTTGACATTTCATTTTTATATTTTATTTGGTCATTCCTATGTTGTACTGCCTCTAATTGCTTATGTAAACTTGACATAATCTATGCTAAAGCATAAAAATTGTAAGAAAAAATTTATTCGGCAGTATGATAAATTTGTGACAAAGAAACACAATTAATAACCACAAGGGACCATTCACTACACGCTTCAAAAAGCGGCTAGTCACACTTTATCGACAACTACAAAAGATTTGGTTACTGAAACCCATCACATGGAGGGCCATAGAAGCAAGACAAATAGTTAGTATACTTCTAACTATGTGATAAATATATACATATAGTAATAATAAGATTAATCAGTAATATATATAACTGAAATTATTACATAATGTTTACATTATCAGCCTAAGTTTTGTTAGACAAATTTATATCAAATATAATATCCATGTGTTGGTACATGAAATTTGATTAATACTATTTAAGGTAAAATAATATATTTCCACATTTTAGAAACTCCTCACGTACTTACTCTTTGGAACGAGCAATAGAACTGAAGAAAGGATAAAAATGGATGTAGAAAACAAAATGTTTGTGGAAGGCTTCACATGGAGAGGAAGCAGAGAAACCCACTTTGGATAAGTGATTTAGCTAGTAAGATTCAAAAGTTGTGGTGTCTAGTCGAAGAGAATTGTGATGTCTTTGTGTATGATAACTACCTCGGACAGCGTAAGCTAGGTATAGGTGAGGGACCAACATATGTTATCTTTTACGACACTCATTTAGGACCACACAATAATATTTAATAGAGGTTTTGCCTTTATATGAATAAATAGTTGCTTTGAGTGATATTAGACTCTTCTTTTGAAAATATTAAGAAAAAATTGCTTTTTGATGTTAAATTAGTAGTTTCTAAGTTTCAAAGTCAGCCATGACAAAAATTCTATGCTAAATTAAAGTTAAAAGTCTTAAACCTAATTTTAAAGACGGAACTAGTGACTGATTTTTCACTTAGAAGCAACATCTCACACTACAAGTGGATTATTAATCAATCACGTGCTTTCTTTAAACGAAAAACAATGAACGAGGAGATAAAGAAACGTACGGGAGTTCTCTTTCTCTTCTTCATTTGTCAAAGACGAGTTGCAAATGATTTAGTCTTCACCAATGCAAGGTACTGGAGGTAGATATTTGCCACTTTCCAAACCCTAAATTTGCCCCCACGAGCAAATGAAGAAAACTTTATCACTAAATTTTCCTTCCTTCGTTTTAAAACGTGGATGAGTAGCCCTGAAACATGTGCAGAAAGTGAGAACTGATATATCTTCGTGTTTGTATAAAAAAAAAATTAATGAAACTCAATGGTTGGTTCGAGCGAGATAAATCGATAATTTAAGGAGTTTTCGGATAATAATATGATAAATTTCAACCAATAAAAAAAAGTTCTAAAGAATGCGTTAGAAAACATGTTTTTAACATTTCTCTAACTAGAATATTACTCCAATTATCAAACTAGAACGTTGATATATAGTTCGTTAACTTGAACAATTTGTGGTGTTCAAGATGAGATCAAAAGGAAAATGAAACTAGAATAACTTGATTTCGGTAATTTTGTTAATTTTTCATAACAGGGGTGGGGATTAATATTCGTTCAAGATTCAATTTTCTAGGTTTATTCATTCGAGATAAAGAAATGACCATTTTTTATGATACATATTTAAAATTGAAAGAAAGATATGTCTGTCCAACTGGTTTGTACAATTTTTCAAAAAATAGGAAAAGAATTAAAATAGCATATAAATGTGGATAGAGATGAAGAATAATACTATAAAATAATTATATATATATATATATATATTGCTTCAATTCTACGTCACATACACGTGACATGAAAAAACAAAAACCCTAAGACATTTGATCTCTCTTACATGTTTGGGTGAGAGTTAGATGCACTAACAAATTTAATATATAACTAATTAAATAATATGTGTGCTTTATTCATTAAAAAAATAAAACGAACAAGGTTTAAATATTTCTTTTTATCAATTTTCACCGATTTCGAAACAGTGTAATCATTTCTTATTAGTTTAGGGGGACCGATTTTTAAAGTTAATAAACTAATAACTAAACTGGTTTCGGTCAAACAGATGATTCCAATAACTAGACACTGTTTTTTCCTTCTAATATATATATATATGTGTGTGTGGATGGGTATGTTATAGTCGATCGTATTGATTATTTATTGACCCTTCAAAGAAGTTCAAGAAATAAATAAATTCAGTGCAATGATCTACTACTGAAGTGAACGAAAAAGGGCAATGCAGTTCTACAGTACACACTATATGAAATTAACAACAAATAAAACATGAAAAGATTAAGGTTAAGAAGTTTTGGAGGAAGAGGGAGAAGAATATAAGGAGAGGAAAAAGACAAAGTGAAACACAAAGAAAAAACAAATTCTCCTTCTCCTCCACTCTGAGAGAAAGTAAAATATTATTCTTTTGACTGTTGAAGATGTTCCTGAGGGAATCCACACTCCAGTGTTGTTTTTCATGTGGGAGCACTCCTGCTACTACCTTACCAGACCAGAGAAGGTGATATATAGACACAAAGAGAGGGACACTAAAATCTTAAGGAAATTGGAATGAGTAGGGCTTGGATGTTAAGGGACTCTAAAGTAACAAGTAGTGAGGGGCATCTCAAGAGGGTTCTGAGAAAACTGGTGATGACCAAAAACTGAGTCACTGAAAAGAGTACAATTATGGTTCAATAAATGGTCCAGAGATTCATAACATAAGCCCTTGGTCATAGCTCACGAGTAATCGCTCTCACTTCTGAATAACCAGAATGCAGCAGTGTCTGGCAGCTGCAACTTCATATAGGTATTGAATTATTCGTAGAAATAATGAAGAACAGGCATATGAGAAAATTTATAACAACTCATATACCACTTTATTAGTTAATCTAGATAAATCAATTATATGAGATAGTGATTAAGCATGATATTATATAAAAGGGATGTACTTATGAGCTATTTTCCAGTGTAGTTATATTATATCCTATAATTAACTATTTACATGAGTGAGGTGAATTTTATAATTCAAAGTAACAAGACAAAAGGTTCAGCATAACAGATGGAACTGACAGCTTATAATGGTGTTTATTTAAAAGACCCTTTTTACGTATTCAGATCCTAGGGTTTGGTAACTGTCAGACTATAAGAGAAGAAATCCGGGTCTGAGATTGGAAAAGTATTAGTAGTCTTGATTTATACACTCATATTTTTTTGTTTTTATTAGCAAAATATATTTATAAACTGAGTACATGGCTGTTACAACTCTTTTAAACAACATGTAAATCAAGAATACATAAGTTTTTAACTCTCGTACATAACATATATAGTTATATATATATATATATATATATATATATATATATATTTCTGTTTCT